>Ga0172378_10003748_pt1 | contig 14286 bp, 13 predicted proteins | sample GrowelOW332metaG_FD_119755 | JGI IMG/M metagenome (GOLD analysis project Ga0172378, IMG submission 119755) | Groundwater microbial communities from an aquifer near a municipal landfill in Southern Ontario, Canada - Pumphouse #3_1 metaG | ecosystem: Environmental > Aquatic > Deep subsurface >... | reverse complement strand
ATCCTCACCCCTGCGGGGCCGGCCTAGAGTCCGGCTCTTCGAACCCTGACGTTCCCTGGAGGGAACCGGATTCTCGTTGTTGCGGTGTCACGTTGTTCCATCCTCACCCCTGCGGGGCCGGCCCAGAGTCCGGCTCTTCGAAGCCTGACGTTCCCTGAAGGGAACCGGCTTCTCGCCATAAAAATTGAGCTTTTAGGGTGCCCTTAATTCAAAAGTACGCGAATTTCCGGCCTCATCGCTGATTTTGATGGTGAACGGCTCATTTTGGGTCGGCAAATCGGATATTTTTAAAATAATTTCCTTTGGTTCGGAATCGTATTCGGCATAGATGTATTTTCCTGTTTGATCGCTCGCTTGTATTGCGTTTCCGTTCGGGATGCCAGATTCCTTGTCTATAACCGGGATGCGGAGCACAGGTGATTTTTTACCTGCAATGTATGCGGAATCCAACCGCATTTCACCGAGCTCTGGGGCCGTGGTATCGCTGATGAATCCGATGTCGCGGAGTTCATTTGCAGAAGTTGTCAATGCATTGTTTTTTGTTTCTTGCTTGCTGAAGAGGAACCAACGCCTGCTTGTTTCACCTAGATAATAAAGCGGGGCTGTGGCGAGTCCTCTGTCAATTTCAATCTGCCAATCTTTTAAGAAGTGGAGACCTTTCGGGTGAAATTCAATTGCACAAACGCTGTCTGAAGGAAGCCTTTTGACGGCGAGGGCCCTCATCCAAGGGACGTTTTTGAGACCGCCTATCGTTTGGCGGATAGTCTTTCCTTCGAAAGAGAACTTCCAATCGAAATTGCCTGCATTTTTCCCAATAAGGGCTATTGGAATCTCTTCCTGTTTCCCGTTGCGGGAAAGGACGATCTTCTCTGCTTTGGGATGTTTTTCAAAAATTTGTGCAAGTGGTAGCGGCTCATGCAAAAATTCTGTGCATAAGTCTTTTGCCTTGTTCTTTCCTTTTTCATATAAAGTAAATGAATCCACTGGGCACAGGTTTAGCCCGAGCCATGTGCGGCTAAGGAATGAAAATAGTGCGGAATCCTGGTTTGCCGTGTGCATCGATGGTTTTTGCCCTTCGCAGGAATCGGCAAAGGAAAATTCGCGCTGAGAAACGTTTCCTACCATATCTTCAACTTCCAATTGGAGAGAATCGCCGTTTATAATTTTTGCGGGTAGGTAATGCCAATCGCCGGCACTATCGGCTTCTTCGGCCCAGAGGAGCTCTTCGCGGATTTGTATCATCCGGCTAAAGTAAAGCGTGTCTTTGATGATCTCGCTTAAAATTTTTCCCTTGCGTTTAAGAGTTATGCGGCGCACGGACATTGGATTTTCAAGGGGAGTTCGGCTATAGTCGGCAATTTTGAATACGAGATAGATAGGCTCTTTCGCCTTTTTTGCCTTTGGCACGGCGAGGCATCCATTCTTGAGGGCTTCTTCGCCCGTAAGAGCTATATTTTCTTTGCGGAAAGCAGCAGCTCCCAAAATGAGCGGGGCAAGAGTATCGCCGCAGACGACTCCATTCCGGCAGGGCAGGATGAGTTTATCTGTATCCCCGCGCATTTCCAAATGCAGGTGCGGGTTTCCGATGCCCGAACTTCCTGTAAATGAAAGCGTGTCACCGGTTTTGAATTCTGGAATTTTTGGATTTTCAATCGATATGTCATTTTTTGACAATCTTTTCTGCACTGCCGTAACGAGAGAATCCAGCGGTTTTGAAAATCCGCTTTGATGGGCGAAAACCCAAGTTATGCCGCTTTCTCCCTTGAAATAGATGACTTTCCCGTATCCAAAGGGAGAAAGTCTAACTTCAATGATCTTTCCGTTTTCGGGGGCGATCACCGGGAATCCTTCCTCCATATCCGTAGAAAAGTCGATGCCCGCGTGATAGCGGGTCCCGCGGCTCTCTCCAAAGGACGATGTCAAATAGCCTTTACTTCCGAAGGGCATATAATTTGACAGGTTTGCGGCAAAAGCGGAAACGGCTACAAAAAGTATGATGGATAGATGGATCGGTTTCATTAGAAAATTTTGCGGAGAAGTAAAAGAAGCGAAGCTGGAATAGGAACGAAAAACGACGGATACTGTTTTCATCAAGCGGTTTTTTGACGATTTATCGAAATAAGTTCTAGCCATTTGATCTCTGTGTGGCTTCTAGGCCAACTTTTTAAAGAATCGCGGCTGATGAAAATCCGGCTTGGGTGTGCAAATGGGGAAGAGGGAAAGATAGTGCGGCCTTCGGCTCTTGTCTGCGCACTTATACAGGTTTCCAAAAATTTCAACGCCGTCCAGGGTGCTGTTTTTCCCTAAGATGAATGAAGGTATGGACACGTGGAGATTCCAGGATACATACTTTCCGTCGTTGATGATTTCGTTTGCGCTGCGGAGTATCCGGCTGTATTGCGAAGCCAAAAGTTCTTTTCGTTGCCAGCGGTTCTTGCCCCGTGCGGCGAAGCAATAACCGCGGCTTGTAAATTCAAAATTTAAGTAGTCCTCCGAATTGTCCAGGGCTTTGACGAAAACCTCAACGCAGCTTTCTTCCCAGGCGCGCCCTCCGTCGGCAGTCATTGAGGAGGAATAGCATTCAACGGGTTCTTTGACCTTGAAATAGATTTCCAAAAATTGACCATTTTTGAATGCGCGGGTAAAGACTTCCGGGAGATCTTCATCCGGGGCGGATTCCCAAATACGGTTAGGATGTAGCAGCATGCTAGAAATGTAGTAACATTTTTTATAAATTATAAACGCTTTTATTACTGGAGGCTCCATGCTTGATTTGCCTGTTATTCAGATGGTCCGCGAATCCGATTTAGCGACGGTTGTTGTCCTTTGCATTCTCGCTGTTATGTCTATCGGTTGCTGGGGCATTATTATTGTCAAATTTTTCTTTTTCCGCAAGAATCAGAAGGCGAATGCCCGCTATTTCAGAAAGTTCGAAAAAATTACGCATTTTGTCGATCTGAAACCACTTTGCGAATCCAGTGGAGATAGTGCCCTCAAGCGTTTGACGGAAGAAGTTCTCATCGAAGCTTCCAAGTTCAGCAATTTCGTGAGCTATGATTCCATTCAGCATCGCGCGTCCCTTCTGGAAGATACGATACAGCGTTCCATTGAAGGAATACGTTTGGATGAAAACCGCCATTTGAATTTTCTCGGTATGAGTGCCAACATTTCTCCGTTCTTCGGCCTTTTGGGAACTGTGTGGGGTATTATGACGGCGTTCTTCCAGATAGGCCAGCATGGTTCTGCGGATTTAACTGTCGTAGCTCCGGGTATTGCCATGGCTTTAATTACGACTGTTGCGGGGCTTGTCGTCGCTATTCCTGCTTCGGGTGCGTACAACATTTTTGTTTCGCGCACGGGTGAAAATGAAATTGCTTATTATAACTTCGGCAGCCGCCTACTCAGCCTCTTTAAGCGCGGAGACCTTCTCGCACTTGAAGAAGTTGCAGGTTAAGGAGGGCTTGTGAAGCGCAGTCGCGGAAAGACCATTAATCAGGAGATGAACCTCACCAACATGATCGATGTTGTGTTTTCCATCCTCATCGTTTTTATGATCTCTGCACCGCTGATGAGCCAGGGTGTCAAAGTGGATTTGCCGAAGGCAGAAGCCCCGACGATGCAACAGGAAAAGCTCCTGAAAGTTTCGATTACCAAAAAACGGGAAATCTATATCGCGGATATGAAAGTCGAATTTCCAAATTTCCGCAATATATTCAAATCCCTGTGGGATGGCAATATGGCGGTAGTGATCAATGCCGACGAATCCGTGGATTACGGCCTTGTGATGAAGGTTGTTTCGCTCGTGCAGCAGGCAGGTGTTACCAAACTCGGATTCCTTACTTTACCCGGAGATGACAAGATCCAAAAATGAGTACGCGCCCATCGCCATTTTTTCAAAGCGGTTGGAACGGCAAACTACCTAAGATAGTTGCGGTGTCGTTGTGTTTTCATTTTTTTATTGTCATTATAATTGTAATTCTCAACAAGATTCATTTTACGCAAGAACCCGAGCCGGTGAAGGTTTTTGAACTGGTCCAACTTCAAGCGCCCAATATGCCGCAACCCGTAGCGCATCATAAAAAGAGAAGTGAATCCAAACCCAAGGTGAAAAACGAAGAGCCTAAAAAGCAGGAAGTGAAGAATGAACCGACGCTCCCTCCGGAGCCTAAGCTCACTAAAGAACCGCTACCCAAGGAAGAGCCGGCAAAGACAGAACCGCAGCCGGAACCCGAACCCGAAACGACAGATGACTCTTTCGAAGACGATATGGACCTTCCGGATTTTGCGGAACAGTCGGGGTTAAATCCTGTGGGTTCCGTAGACATGGATCCTCTAATGCAAGTTTATTTGGAACGCCTCAAGCAGATCATTATGCAGCATTTCAATCCGCCATCCGGGATGAATGTCTCTAAGAATACCAAGACTTCCGTGCAATTCACGGTGGACCGTTTTGGGAACATTACGGATATTACGCTTAAGCGGTCTTCGGGAAACCAGACTTGGGACCACCTTTCGATGCGCGCCATTCAAATTTCCAAGTTGCCGGAACTTCCGCCGAATTATCGCGCTCCTGCCATTTCCTTGAACTTCAACTTCACTCCGAATTAAAATCTTTGTACTATTATGACTATAATGATGAGACATATTGGATTTCTTTTTTTTACGGTGTTTCTTGCCTTTGCGGAATCTTTTGCCGCCATTGATACTATTTCCGTAGATGTGGGCATCTCTGTGACGAATACGATGCCTATCGGCGTAGTTCCTTTCGAGGAATCCGGATCTTTCGAGGCGCTTGCGAATAAACCGAATGAAATTCTCAAGCACGACTTTGAATTTTCTGGCCGCTTTACCGTTGTGGAAAGCAAAAAGTTTGATTTGGTCAAGTTCAGCCGCGAAGGTGCAAAATTCTACGCGACGGGGAAGATGGAATCCGTGGGCGCAAATGTCAAGCTTTCTTGCTATCTCTATGCCTCTCAGACGAAAGACTTGGTTCTTGGTGAGTCTTATACCGTTCCGCAAAAGAGCGTGCGCGATGCCGTCCACGATTTTGTAGATAAAGTAATTAAGCAACTCTGGGGCGAATACGGTGTGGCCTCTACCAAAATGACTTGGGTTTCTAAAGTGGATGGCGTAAAACAGATTGTCGTGGCGGATTATGATGGCTATAACCGCCGTCAGATTACGCATGATACGACAATCAACATTATGCCTACTTGGGGGCTTAATAATGAGTCCGTTACATACGTAAGCTTCCGCAATGGAAAGGCCCAGCTCTTTGAAAAGAACATTTATTCCGGCAAGGAAAAACGCCTTTTCGCCGAACAAAACCAGACTTTTAGTCCGTCTGTAAATCCAGTGACGGGTGAACTTTTGTATGCATCCATCGCCGAAAATAAGACGACTCTTTATTTGGGCAATCCACAAACGGGGAAGAGCCGCAAGATTTTTTACGGGCGCGCTTCGCAGGTGAGCCCATCTTGGAGCCCGTTTGGTTCGGAAATTCTCTTTACGAGCGATCGCGGCGGGAATCCCCAGATTTATGTGATGGGTAAGGATGGCAGTGATGTGCGCCGCGTAACTTATATGGGAAGTTATAATGAACGCGCATCATGGTCCCCAGAAGGAGACCGCATTGTCTATACATCCATGGATGATGGTAGAATGAACATTTATACTTGTGCGATTGACGGCTCGGACATTGTGCAGCTCACGAGCAATGCGGGTACGAATGAGCATCCGACGTGGTCTCCGGATGGTATGCTTATTGCATTCTCCAGCAATCGCTCAGGATCCAATCAGATTTATATTATGCGGAAGGATGGTACGAATGTGATGCGTATTACAAACGGCGGTGATAATACGGCTCCTTCGTGGTCTTTTTATTCACAGGAAAAACAGAATAACCAACAAACGAAAGGATGGTAGAACAATGAAAAAAATGATTCTCGTCATGATTTCTGGTTTAGTGGCGTTCTCTATCGTAGCATGTTCCAAGAACAAGCCCGAAGTGAACCCGACTTCCAAGAATGCTCCGGCTGCGGCGGAACAGAAGGCTCCAGCTAAAGACAATTCTGATTCTCTAGAAAAAGCCCGCTTGGAAGCGGAGCGTTTAGAGGCAGAACGCCTTGAAGCGGAACGCGCCCGGGTAGAAAAACTGATTAATGATCTGATGACAGACGATGTTTACTTTGACTTTGACCGCGCCGAACTTACAGAAAAGGCAAAGGAAGTGCTGACGCAGGTTGGCGATGCCCTTCTGAAAGAACCGCGCTTTGTGATAACGGTGGAAGGCCATACGGATGCCCGCGGTACGGAAGATTACAATATGACGCTTGGAAGCAAGCGGGCCGTAAAGGTAAAGGAATTCCTCATCGCTTACGGAGTTTCTGCCGATCGGATGGAAACGGTGAGCTATGGCAAGGAAAAGCCCAAGGCTCTCGGCGAATCTGAAGAGGCTTATGCCCAGAATCGCCGTGCTAATTTCAAGGTCAGCATTAAGAAATAGTTGCCTGAAGGTTTTGTTTTTGATTTGAGACAATGCTCGAGGTTTTTTATGAAACGATTGATTTTTGGATCTTTGATTTGTGCATTTGCCCTTACGGCGTGCTCCAATGTGACTCTTCTCCGCACAAAGGAAATGAAGGCGGTAGGGAATGATGTAAAAGAAGAGGTGACGGCTTCGGCCGAAGCTTCACAGGCAAAGATCGATTCTCTTTCTAAAATCATCGATTCCTTGGGAATCGTGCAGAAGCGGATGAAAACAGAACTTTCAATGCTTTCCTCCAAACTGGCCGATGTGAGCGAGAAAAGCGACAGCCACCAAGAAGAGTTGCTGTACCGCTTGGATATGCTTCTCGGCAAGTCGGACAAGATCCTTTCAAAGAAAGTTGTCGTGAATGGCTTAGCTGTTTCTCTCCCTGCGGATAAGGATTCTGTTTCTCAAGAAAAACTTCAAATATTGGATTCTCTGTTTACGACAGCGCGTTCCGATTATCATCGGGGCGAGTTCAAACTTGCATATTCCGGGTTTAAGCAGGTATATGAAGAAGCAAAGACTGGTACGCTCGCTTCTGATGCTTTGTATTGGATGGGTGTGTGCTTAGTGGATGCTTCGCAGGTGGAGAAGGCAAAGGTCGTTTTTAATCGCGAAATAACTCAGTTCCCGGATGCTCCGCGGACGTGTTCTGCTTTGTTCAAACTTTCGTCCCTTGCGGAAAGTGAAAATAATGTAGCTCTCCAGAAGCAGTATTTGCAGAAAATTCTCAGCACCAAGAGTTGCACGGATTCCAACGAATTCTTGCAGGCCGCAGAAATTCTGGAGACGATCTTAAATTCGGGGACATCGACGGAACCTCATCCGGCGAAGGTTCCTGATTCGAGTTCTCTGCAAAAGTAAGATGGATGGATTTTAAAATTTCAAAAACCCTCTTGTGAAAACAGGAGGCTTTTTCTTATAAACAAAAGCCGAAGAAGCGGAGTGCTTCTTCAACTTCAATTGATCCGAAGGCTTTATCCGAACAAGTCCGGCGAGTTCGGGTCCTTTTTATCGCCCGGAAGTTCTTCCTTGGGCTCGTTTTCAATTCGGGTCACTCGCTTGACTTTCTTGGCGGTAAATTTACTTCCGAGAGCTTTGTAGGTTTTGATGTCGGCGACTTCGGTGAGATCCAGTTCTTCCTTCTTGACTTCGTGGCCCGCTTGGTATTCCATCAGCACCTTGGCTTCGTCAGTGCTAAAGAATTCCACCATACGGGTATCCGGGTGATCGGAAAGAATGTTGAATTCCGAAGATGTGGGACAGTTTTCAAGAGTAAACCGTTTTACCATATAATTGAAGTTATCGCCTTCAAAATAGAGTACGGAGAACACTTGTTCCGGGTCGTATTTGCCGAGATAGAGAATATCCGTACCGACGAGAATCGGATCGGTCATATCATGGAGCTTGGCCATTCCGTTTGTGCGGACGGAAATGAGTTTATCTTCTTCGGCGAATTCGCCGAGAGAGTCTCCCTTCTTTTGTGTGCTCACTATGCCCGAGATGGCATCGAAGTAATAGATCTTCGCTCCGAGCGTGCTTACCCCTTGGCTTACTTTTTTGATGGTGCGCACCGGGTATTTAGTAACGATATTTCCAATCGCGTTTCTGCCCTTGACTTCCGTAAGTGAAAAATCCACTTCAAAGTTGAGCTTGATCCTCGGACGCGGCTTGAGAATAATTTCGACGACTTCTGCTTCTCCATTCGGGTTTGAGGAAAGGTACAGCATCTTGGTGCCAGGCTTTCCCTTGCCCATCGGATAGTCCTTGTCGTGTGTAATGCCGCCGACGTTGAAGCGCTTGATGAGCGCGGGGCCATCCTTGCCATCTTGGTAGATTGCGTTGTAAATGCGGCGTTCGTCGTCCTTTTTGAATTTTTCTACAAGGAGAATGTCCTTGCCTACAAAGTCCTTGTCGGATACTCGCACCACTTTATATGTGCCATCTGCTTTGAATGCGATGATGTCGTCATATTCAGAAACGTCGAATAAATATTCTTCTTTCTTGAGCCCTGTTCCGATAAAGCCTTCCTTGCGGTTCACGAAGAACTTCTGGTTGGCCATAGCTATGTGCACAGCTTCCACTTTGCCGAATTCTGCGATCTGCGTCTTGCGTTCGCGGCCTTCGCCGTACTTCTTTTCCAAATTTTTGAAGTGGGCAATGGCGTAATCGGTGAGGTGTGCCAAGAGGCCTTCGACTTCGGCAATTTTTTCGTCGAGCTCCTTCAAGTATTCATCCGTCTTCTTGCGGTCGAAATGGCTCAAGCGGCGTACCGGAATTTCGGCGAGTTTTAGAATATCGTCCGTGGTTGCTTCACGGCGAAGTTTTCGCGTGTAAGGCTTGAGGCCCTCGCCGATGAGAGCGACCATTTCTTCCCGGTTCTTGGACTCTTTGATGACTTCGTATACTTCTCTTTCAATGAAGATTTTTTCGAGACTCGTCGCATGCCACTTTTCCTGCAAATGGTTGAGCTCGTTCTTGAGTTCCCATTCGAGGAGTTTTACCGTGTGATCCGTACTGAGTTTTAAAATGTCCGTTGTGGTAATGAATGCCGGCTTCTTGTTTACGATCACACAAGTACAAGGCGAAAGGGACATCTCGCAATTGGTAAACGCATAGAGCGCTTCGATCATCTTTTGGGGCTCTGTCCCCGGGAGAAGGTGAATGATGATCTCCACGTTTTGCGCTGTGTTGTCGTCAACGCGCTTGATCTTGATCTTACCCTTTTCGTTTGCGGCGACAATGGATTCGATAAGTGATCCTGTCGTGGTGCCGTAGGGAATTTCGCGGATGACGAGAGTCTTGGAATCTTCGACTTCAATTTTCGCGCGCACCTTGACTTTTCCGCCTCTTGCTCCATCGTCGTAGTGCGAAATGTCGACTGTTCCGCCGGTAAAGAAATCGGGGTAAAGCGTGAATTTCTTGCCTTTGAGGTAGGCAATACTCGCTTCGCAAAGTTCGCAGAAATTATGCGGAAGAATGTAAGTAGAAAGACCGACGGCAATACCGTCTACGCCTTGGGCGAGTAGCAATGGAAATTTTGCCGGAAGAGCTACAGGCTCTTTGCTCCGTCCGTCATAACTCGGAATCCACTCAGTCGTCTCGGCGTTAAAGAGAACCTCCAATGCGAATTGGGAGAGGCGCCCTTCAATATAGCGGGGAGCGGCCGCCGGGTCGCCGGTAAACGGATTTCCCCAGTTTCCTTGAGTTTCCACGAGCAAGTTCTTTTGTCCGAGTCCTACCAGAGCTTCATAAATGGAAGCGTCGCCGTGCGGGTGGTAACGCATGGTATTGCCCACCACGTTTGCCACTTTGTTAAAACGACCGTCGTTCATTTCAAAGAGAGAATGGAGAATGCGGCGCTGCACGGGCTTTAGACCATCTTCAAAATAGGGAACGGCGCGATCGAGAATCACATAGCTTGCATAGTCTAGGAACCAGCCGTCATAAAGCTTTTCAAGGTGGTTGGCATTTGATAATCCGAGTGTTTCTGTCGTACTAAGAACGGAGGCTTCCCGAGTGTTTGCGTATTTGCCGATATTGTTTTCGGTGGAATCGCCTTGATTCTTTTCGTCGCTCATTTTACAGCTCCTCTACCGCGTCTGCGCGCAGGTTCTTTACAATACGGTCTTGCCGTTCGGGTGAATTCTTGCCCATATAGTATCCGAGCATTTTGCCGAGGGATGCATCCGGAGGGGAAACCACGCTTTCGAGGCGCATCGCGTCTCCGATGAATTGTCCGAATTCCTCTGGGTTTATTTCTCCGAGGCCCTTGAATCGGGTGATTTCCACCCCTTTGCCGCCGAGTTCCTTTGCCGCTTCATCGCGTTCGGATTCATCGTAGCAGTACTGAGTTCTCTGTTTGGTGCGGACGCGGAAGAGGGGCGTCTGCAAAATGTAGAGATGCCGCTGTTCCACGAGTTCTGGGAAAAACTGAAGGAAGAAAGTCATGAGAAGAAGCCGGATGTGCATACCGTCCACATCGGCATCGGTTGCGATGATCACTTTGTCGTAGCGGAGCGAATCCAGCCCGTTTTCAATGTCGAGCGCGTGCTGGAGCAAATTGAATTCTTCGTTCTCGTACACAACTTTCTTCGATTGTCCAAAGCTGTTGAGAGGCTTACCGCGAAGGCTGAACACGGCCTGCGTCTGAACGTCGCGAGCCTTGGTGAGCGAACCGGATGCGGAATCACCCTCGGTGAGGAATATCATCGTATCGCGGCGGCGCACGTCCTTACCGTCAGTGAGGTGCACCTTGCAATCGCGGAGCTTTTTGTTGTTCAAGTTTGCCTTGCGGGCACGTTCGTTTGCAAGTTTGCGGATTCCGGCAATGTCCTTCCGTTCGCGTTCGTTTTGGAGAATGCGTTCAAGTAGTGCCTTTTCCGCTTCGGGATTCTTGTGGAGGTAATTGTCCACTTCCACAGAGACGAAATCGACGATCCAAGGCCTGAGGGCTGGGCCGTCCGGGGAGATAGCCGTGCTGCCGAGCTTGGTCTTAGTCTGGGACTCGAAGACGGGTTCCTGGATGCGGATGGAAATTGCGGCGATCATGCAATTGCGGATATCGGCTGGATCCATATCCTTCTTAAAGTGGTCGCGGATGCCTTTTACAAAGCCTTCGCGGAAAGCCATCTGGTGAGTGCCGCCCTGCGTCGTATTCTGTCCATTGACAAAACTGTAATAATGTTCTCCGTATTGGTTGCCGTGCGTAAAGGCAATTTCGATATCTTTCGCCTTAAGGTGCGCCACGGGATAGCGGAGCGTATCGTCCACGCGCTTATTCAGCAAATCGAGAAGACCGTCCTTGCTCGAATATTCCTTGCCGTTCATCACTAGCGTAAGGCCGGTGTTCAGGTAGGCATAGTTCCAGATCTTCTCTTCCATATAGGCGGGAAGATACCGGTAGTTCTTGTTGAAAATCTGCGGATCGGGGGAGAAGGTAATCTCCGTACCGGTCTTCTCGTCGGATTTGCATTCGCCATATTCTCTGACGAGTTTACCGCGGGAAAACTCCGCTTTCTTGCACTTGCCGTCGCGGAAGCTCTGCACAGTAAACGTCTCGGAAAGGGCGTTCACCGCCTTAGTACCAACGCCGTTCAAACCGACTGACTTCTGGAAAGCCTCGGAATCGTATTTACCGCCCGTGTTCATCTTGGAAACGCAGTCGACGACCTTTCCGAGAGGGATGCCGCGGCCGTAGTCGCGCACTTTTACGGAGCGGTCCTGAATATCAATCTCGATGCGCTTGCCTGCTCCCATCACAAATTCATCGATGGAGTTATCGATAATTTCCTTCACAAGCACGTAAATACCATCATCGGGGCTCTGGCCGTCGCCGAGCTTGCCGATGTACATACCCGGCCGCATCCTGATATGTTCGTGCCATTCGAGTGATTTGATATTGCTTTCGTCGTACTTTACCATAGCTAGAACGCCCTAATCCTTTGTTCAAAAGGGAATTTTCAAAATTTGCCCCGAATTTAAAAGAATTTTAGCCGGACGGGGAGGGCCGGTTTTATCACCGGGCGAATATAGAAAAATTTTGCTCATTTGAGTAGTATGCGTTTGTAGGGAGGGGGCTAAACTCGCCCGTTCATCTATGCCCGCGCCCCCTAGCGGCTACTTCGTGCGCCGCTACCCCGAAAAGAATCGGACCGTCCTCTCAAGAAAGCCTCTATCCCTTCCTCACAAATCCATTTCAATTCCTCCTCAACGGCATCATCAAAGAAATCCATGGATGTTTTGCCGGACAGAGCAGATGGTATATCAGGACCAAAAGTTCGTGGATTTTGTGCACAAGCTACAGGAAATTCGACCCCAGAGCTTAGAATAATCTTTTCTGAAAACAATTCGCGTCATATTTAAAAAGATACGGATTTGGCGGTAGTTTTCAGCTCGAGACTGTTTCCAGTGGTAGAATTCGGGATCATTACTTTATTTGAAAAGAAACATCTGGCCCCTTATTGCATATCCCAATCTACCTTTAGATCTCCTTTTTTGCTCGTGATCCTACACCTATTTTCTTACAATGCGCTTTCTCGCGATGGAGTCCGTTTTCCACGTCCTTGTAGACAGCGTTGAATCTTAGGATGTGCTGCGAGTCAAAAGCGTCTCGCCTTCTCATTTTGCAGAAGAGTTCTTTACTAGCGTATGTTCTGTCTACCGCAAAAATCTTTGCAATCCGAGCTTCCGGTGAATATCGGAAGATAATTTTACCGTTATGGAACCTCCTGTCCGCATCGTGTTGGCAGCATCGGAGAATCAGCTCTTTACAATCAGCAGCAGTGTGAATTTTGGTTCTTCCCATAAAATTTTTATATATGTCAATAGAACAGATTCTCGAAAACTTTTGAGTGACGAAAGGATTCTTATGACGATTGACGAAATGTTGAGAAACGCAAAAACAGTGGCGGTTTTTGGGCATGTCCGCCCCGATGGAGATTGCATCGGCTCGGCTCTAGGCCTTTACAATTACATCCGGGACAATTACCCGGCGATAGCTCCTGCTGTCTTTGTGGAACATTTCCCCGAAAGCTATAAACTGTTGAACGGCGCGGACCGGACTCTCCCTGAATACGATAACCGCGATGTGGACCTAGCTTTTTTGTTGGATACGCCCTCTTTTGAACGCACCGGCGCAAAAGGTTCTGAATGCTTGAGAACGGCAAAGTTCACTTGCAATATCGACCATCACATCAGCAATCCGCAGAATTTGTGCAGTGTGAACATCGTAGAACCCGAAGCGAGTTCCACAAGCGAAGTCCTGTATTTCCAATTGAATAAGGACAAAGTATCTAAAACTGCTGCCAATTGCTTGTATTTTGGAATTGTCCACGATACGGGCGCTTTCAAGTTCAGCTGCACGGGCAAGCGCACGATGACCGCCGTTGGTGACTTCATTGACAAAGGCTGCGATTTTGCGAGAATCGTCAACGAAACTTATTACACCCGTACCTACAAAGAGACTCAAGTGACAGGGTATGTGATGGAAAACTGCAAATTGGGACTTTGCGGGAAAGTCGTATATGCGCACATTACACCTTCCGAGATGGAAAAGTTTGGAGTCCTTCCTGTAGAAATGGGAACTGTCATCGACACCCTTCGCGAAGTCGGCGGCACTGAAGTTGCTGTATTCCTCTACCCCATTGACGGCAAATACAAAATCAGCCTGCGGTCCAACTATGTGGTAGATGTCAACAAGATTGCGGGTGAATTCGGCGGTGGAGGCCATATCCGCGCGGCTGGCGCCGCTACGGAAGATGCTCCCGAAATAGCCATTGAAAAAATTCTGGATCTCATTCAGCAACAGCTAAAAACAGATTGTGTAAAGGTCACCTCTAAAAGCTCATTTTTATGACCAGAAACCGGTTCCCTCCAGGGAACGTCAGGGTTCGAAGAGCCGGACTCTGGGCCGGCCCCGCAGGGGTGAGGATGGAACAACGTGACACCGCAACCAATTGGCTGCGACACATCACAATAGTGGGCTTCGCCCAGTCGCCGGGTCTCAGCAATGCAAAAGCAAGCTTTTGCGCTGCATTCGACCTTTGCGACTGTCGTCACTCAAAGTGGCGAAGAGCTCCCAAGCCGAGCATCTCAGGTAGCGGACTCGTTCGCTATCATGACTTGAAGCGCCGAAGCGGATGCCGAAGGCATCAATACAGAGAGTATGTACGCTTCGCGTTACCCCTGCGGTTCGGTCATACAACCAAGCAAGCTCGGTTGTGCGACACTCACCTTGCATGGTTTTGACGCTT
>Ga0172378_10003747_pt1 | contig 14288 bp, 8 predicted proteins | sample GrowelOW332metaG_FD_119755 | JGI IMG/M metagenome (GOLD analysis project Ga0172378, IMG submission 119755) | Groundwater microbial communities from an aquifer near a municipal landfill in Southern Ontario, Canada - Pumphouse #3_1 metaG | ecosystem: Environmental > Aquatic > Deep subsurface >... | reverse complement strand
GGGTGCGGATTCTGGATACCGTATACATGACTGTGAGCAATATCCATTGGCCGGATGAGAGTGGCCCCTACGCACCGGGAGACACAACACTCAGCGGCATTTACATCTGCAGTTCCTGGGGCAATGCCATTTCCCGGAATCGCCATCAGCAAAGCACCAATGTCGCGTTTGTCGATGGGCATGCCGGAAATGTCGGATACAGTGAACTTTATAGTCATGCCTACCGCAGTATTACGCGCAACAATATGCTGTGGTATTCGGAATAATCCGCACCTCCTTATCCATTTTGACCACTTTTTGAACTCACAGGGACCGCCAGATATGAAGATAAAACTCCTCGTCGCTTTTGTTACTATTCTTTCCATGGCTCTGCTGGCGCAAGAATTGCCAATCGACGGAAACTTCAGTCAAAACAATCCGGATGGCACTTCTTCCTCCTGGGCATTGCACCCCTGGCAGGGCTTTCAACCATTCGCAACTATTCAGGTAAACACCAGCGGAGAATTCAATTCTCTGACAGTAAACAATGTTGAAGCGGAAAGTGGCACCTGCATTCGCACACTGAAGCGGTTCCCTGGGCGTTCCGGAGATGAAGTCAAAATTTCCTTGCGCGCAAAAGGTCGGGGGGTTGCCGGAGTACAATTGCATTATTTCACGGCTCAAGGAGGCTGGCTGCAATCTTCCCTCTCCCGGAAATTTCCCCTGACAAATGAATGGAAAGAGCAGCTTTTGTCCTTCACAGTAAACAATGGAACAACGGGCGAAACAGGCGCTTTCCATATTTGCTTGATCGGAGAAAAAGGGATGCAGGGCGAATTTGCCACGATCAGTGCCAGCTTGAACGAAGGAAAATACCGCGGAGAACAAGCGTTGCCGACGCAATGGCAAGTTTTTGCTCCAATTAGTAAAAATTTTCAGCCCTCGGCGGAGGAGTTGAACAGCATTCCGGCGGTTTTGGATCAACAGGTTGGTGAGAAGGCGACCTTGGTTGCCAATCAGCTGGACATGGCCGTCTTTATGGGAGCGGGGGCAGAAAAATGTGCTTGGGTTTTTGCCGAATTTGAGTCGCCGATTGCCTGTGACTGGACTTTAGGCGCTGGTGCAGACTGGTGGATGATCGTTTATCTGAATGGTGAAAAACTCATTGACACCACTGAAAATGGAAATCAGAAATCCCCGCTGAATATAAACAATCATATTGCACAGGTCAGATTAAAACCCGGGCGCAATATCCTCTCCGCCAAAATTATAACCGGAAGAGCAAGTTCCATCCTGATGCTGGGTGGTTCCCTGGATTTACGAAAACTGGTCACCCGTGTAAAAATGTCCGGTATCCGCTGGATTGAAAACTTCGATTCCGAAACGGTTACCTGCAGTGGGAACCCCGAACTGATCCAGGGAAATCCCACCCCGGGATTACTCAGTGTTACCGGACAAGGCGTCTTTCGCACTGGAAACCAGATCAACATTAACCCGCAAGAACAAACTTTAACATTCCCTCCTGCCGAAAAGCAGTATCTGGCAACCTCGATCCGTATCCAAAACTTCGGAAGAGAAGAAAACTCCAGAGTCAATGCAGAACTCGATGTCATTTTCAAAGCCGGCGATGCGGAGTTCCGCTTTCGCCTGATTCATCAGGCCGACAACGAACAACTGCTGCTAAAAACCATTGCTGACATTCCGAACCCCAAAGAACTCAGCATTCCCTATAAAATTCTGCCCGCTGATTTTATTTTTGCCGCCACTCCCGATGGCGACTATGCCGTGGCAGTCAATAGCCTGGCCGACAGCAGCAGCAGGGTTTTCAGGGGCGAAGCCGCTTTCTTCAAAGTTCACCAGGCATTCACCACCGGCATGATCTTTCGCAGCACAGCAGAGAAAGAAGCCGAAATCGTCGTCGACAATTTCATCATCGGCGCCGCCGCTGACGAAAGTAAAACCAGTTCCACTCCGTTCCGCAACCGTCTTAGCAAAACCTTTGATCCTGTCAAAGAACATTGGAAAGCGATTTTCAGCGATGATTTTGATGGCGACTCCGTAGATCTTGAAAAATGGTATTTCAGCTACAGCAGCCGTCCGGACTATATAACCGTAAAAGAGGGTCTTGCCCATATAAAAGCGGACTGGAAGGATGATGGCAGCAGGCTGGAAAGTGCCAGTCTATACACCTACCAGGATTTCCTGTTCGGCTATTTTGAAACCCGGGTTCGTTTCCGTAAAGAGCATGGCTGGTGGTCGGCTTTCTGGCTTTGCACGGAAAATCCCTCCAATCCTTTTGTGGATGGTTTCGAAATTGATATTTTTGAAGATTACTACCTGCGTTCAATAGTCCCTGGCGGCACGCCCCGGGACATTCTTGATCACAACCTGCATATTAATGCCGGCGGTACGCTGAAAAGCTGGAACTATCACTCCAAATTACCCGGCTCTCTGGAAGACTTCTATGTTATCGGATGTAAATGGACTCCCTTCGAAATCTCCTATTACCTCAATGGTAATCTAATGGCATCAAGCGCCAATCACAGCCCCTATGATTCGGTTACCTTTGATCCCTTCAACCATGGCGCCGGAATCACACCGCTAAAAGCAATCCTCAGCGGCTGTGTCGGACGTTCCGGAGGCGACCCCAAAGACGGCAATTTCCCAGAGGAATTTCTGATTGATTATGTGCGGATCTATGAATATCCGCGTGACCGAGAGCCGCAGATCCGGATGCTTGAACAGCCCGAAACAGATTTCACTGTTCAAAACGGCACAATCCTGACCTTTGAAGTCGACGTGAAACCTTCCCCAAATTCAAAAGCTTCGATCGAAACGGTCTATCTGTTTGATAGTGGCTTTCTGCTGGACTATAAACGCAAGCCACCTTATCGCTTCGAAGTCATGCTGACAAAAGAATATTACGAAACTAGCAATTACTGCAAACCGGGTCGTTCGGGAAAACGCCTTGAATTCGCGCCCACACTGCATGCTTTCAGTATTTTTGCCCAGGATACCGAAGGACAGACGGCGTTCACAGAACCGATTTTAAAATTGCTCAGGAGCTCGCAGGAAAGCACCCCGTATCAGGGCAAACCCCAACGCATCCCCGGCATTCTTTCATTAACCGGCTATGATGACGGCGGTCCGTTTGTCGCTTACTTTGACACCACGGAAGCCAATACCATTGATAAGAGCAAAACGTTCCGCCCTGACGAAGGAGTGGATGCCGGAGAAACGGTCGTGGGTGGAATTTTTCCCTGGGAATGGATGAATTATACTGTCGAGGTAGAAAAAACCGGCACCTACACGGCCAAAATCAGCTATGGAACCCCACTGCTGAATCGCAGGGGTTTTCTCCTGCTCGTAAACCATAATCCGGCGGGTGAATTTCCTGTGCTTACCCATAAGCAGGAACTGGGCTTCGGCGTTACCTCCATTTCAGAAGTCAAAGGCATCAAACTCCAAGCTGGACGAAATCTGCTGACCCTCATTGCCCAGTCCGGTGGCATCAATATCCGCGATATCGAATTCTGTGAGCAATAAGCCGTCCCAAAAGAGTGGGCTAGCCGACGTCTCTGTTAAACAAGAAAATCATGAAACCTCTCTACTCTCTGCAGTCCTGCATCCTGCTGCTATCCACTGCCTTCCTGATGGCCAACAGCGTGCTGGTTGAACCACAAACGATACTGCAAAAACAAGTTCCCTGCCACTTTACCTTACTGCTTGACCAACCCGCTGATGGCGCATGCATCGAATTTTCCAGAGGAAAGCAGGACTTTTTCCTCAACCAAAAAAAACGTCTGGAACTGAATGCCACTGAGAATCCCAAAAAATTCACTGCGGAACTGATTCCGGAAAATCTGTTTCATCCCTCTTTACGTTCCGGTAGCGAAAGATACGACGGGAAAATTTTGGAGTTGACCGGCATTGCCCGGCGCTCCGGTCAGGAATTTTCTTTTCCGGCAGGTACCCCATGGGAAAAGATCCAGATGCCGGTGATTTTGCAAAAAGCCCATCAAGTCCTGTCCGGATATGGGAAATTTGCTCAGGCGGCCTGTTTTGACGGACGGCAATCGATTGCGGCAGTCCATCGCATGCCCTTCCATGCCGAAGAGGGAACCCTGGAAGCCTGGGTCTTTCTGCCCCCCCTGTTGTCGCAAAATACCGGGATCATTGCCTTTCTGCAAAGTGCGGATGGCTCTCCATGGCGATATCATGCACTGCAAGTACCGGAAAATTCCCGCAAAATTCAATATTTGAACTATTCCGGCAGCAGCAATCCTCCCTGCCAGGCGATTACCAGCAAAGAAATTTATCTGGAAGAATGGCTTTATGTCTGCATGACCTGGAGTCTAAAGCAGCAGAAAATGGAGTTATTTGTCAATGGAGAAAGCATCGGAACGGCCCCCTACCTGCAACCCTCCGGCGGCAAAATCGCCGATCTAAATCTTGGCGCGCGCATTCATTATGAACACGAAAACTACCAGATCATCAGCCCCTGTCTGCTGATGCTTGATGAACTGCGAATTTCCAGCGTGGTGCGATCTGCACAGGTGCCGGGAAAAAAATGGACTGTTGATGACGATACGCTGCTGCTGATTGACTTTGACGGATTCGAATTTCTAACAAAATAAAGACACAACCTGTTCTTCAAAATTAATTTACATAGCAAACAATCGTCAGCGGAATGCAATACCGCCGGCGGCCCTGTCAAACAACAAATTTTCTGTAGAATCCACAGGATTTTTGTTAAAACGCCACTGGATTCAGGAAGATTTAACCATGTCTAAAACGGTTTCCTTTCGCCTATTTTCCGCCTGGTCTCTGTTTTTTCTCCTTGTTCTAAGCTGGTCACAGCAGTCATCCTCGCGCGAATTGACTCTCGTCAGCGAAGGCACCCCACTGACGGTCTTGGTTCTTGCCGAAAAACCCACGACAACCGCCTGGTACAGTGCCATGGAATTACAACACCATATTGAACTGATTTCCAATGCCAAAATCAATATCGTTCATGAAAACAATCCGCTTCCGGACGGCGTCCGAATCTTTATCGGCGACACTCAGTTCGCCCACAAGCAGAAGATTGATCCGCAGACTTTCGACCTGGAAGAATCGCTGATCCGTTTCATCGGCAATGACATAATCCTGATCGGACGGGATCAGCCAGCCTTTGCCAAACCCGTTTACGGAACCGATAAAGTCCTGCCGGGTATCCATCAATATCACAAAGCGACTCTCTGGGCAAGCTATAATTTTCTCGAACGCTACCTCGGCGTACACTGGTATGCCCCGGGCGAAGCCGGGATTGCCTTCTCCCCGACCAAAACCATTCGCGTAACAGCAAAGGATTTACAGCATGTCCCATCCATGCGGGCCGAACGGACAATCTATATGCCCAGACTCTATGCTGACTCGGAAAATGAGTTCAGCAAAGAGGAGTGCAAGATGTTTGCTCTGCGCTGGCGATATACTGACAATTACGGCATCTGCAACCATAATGTTTACAGCATCTGGTATAAATACTACAAACCGGCGAAAGATCCCAACAAGGCAAAATTCTTTGTTGAATCACGTCCACAGTACTTTGCTCAGGGATACAAGGGGAAAAGCGCAAGTCATCTGATTGCTTTGCGCACTCAATATCCCAATGATCCGGATTTGCCTCCGCAATTGTGCAATTCCAATCCCGAGGTCATCAAACATTTTGCGGAAGAGGCCGTTGATATTTTTCAGGATCGCGGTACACCAGGCCTGGGCTGGCATGTCGGCAAAATGGCAGACTGCCCATGGTATTATCCAATCGAACCGGATGATAACCTGGCTTTCTGCCAATGTCCGGATTGCTTGAACTATTTTAAAAACAAACAGGTCGATGGCCAACGAGCCACCAATTACATCCACTGGGACTGGATTAGCCGGATCGCCCGATGTGCCGCAGAACAGGATTCCGCAGTCAATATTGTCTCTCTGGCCTACCACAACACCCTGAAATATCCCCATGGGCTTGAACTGGCCCCGAATGTCGGTGTGCAATTATGCATTCATCCCTATGATTTCTGGCGTAGCGGTAGCACAGAATCAACTGGAAACAACTGGTATCAGGAATGGATTGATGCAGGAGAGCCCAAACGCCGCATGGTCAATATCTGGACCTATATGTTTTCCGGCTCCTGGTACGCCGTTCTGGTCGAAAAACATCAGCATTTCTTCCCGATGTTCGCACACCGACATACCGGACCTCTTTTCAAAAAATTTGTCAGGGACGGTATTGCCGGCTGGTTTGGCGAAACCAGTGCCGAAGTTCGTGGAGTTTCTTTTTTCCATACTCAGTTAGAAACGTACATTGCTTCCCAGATGGCTTTTGATGCCAGCCAGGATTCCGAGCAACTCATCAATGATTTTTTTAAACTTTATTACGGCAGAGCAGCTGCTCCAATGACTAAATTCTATGATTTGGTTGAAAAAGCCGCGTGGGAAGAAACGCAATATCCCAAAGGCAAGTTGGTGTTGAACGAAGCAATGAACTGGGGAATGATCGGCACTGCTGAACGGATGAAGCTCCTCGCTGGATATGTCGCCGAAGCAGAACAACTGGCCGTCAACGACATGGAAAAAAGCCGGCTTGATTCGTTTAGGAAGGGGATCTGGGATCCCGCACTGAAAGGCCGGGCCGCTTATGAAAAGAAACAACTCTTCCGCAAACGCCCGGTTCCCGAAGTTCAGGTCGCGATCATGGATGATGTTCAAGGTGATCCCCTGAAGATTGACTGGAAAAAGGCAGCCGGCCCCCTGGAATGGAAAACCATTATGGGCTTTCCCACCAATCCCGGCATTCATCTGAAATTCGCCTATGACACAAAATTCTTCTACCTTTACTACACGGAACCGGTTGACACCAATCAATTCAAGGCCGATCCGAATTTCTGGAGTGGTGACATTATTGAAATGTTTTTTGCCAGAACTCCAGAGCGGCCATACTCCCAGATCGCCATTCTTCCTTCAGGCGAGATGAAAGCTTACGCTTACTACTATGAAAATATGGTTGCCTATTCCGGAGAAATTTCGCCGCACGCGGTCGTTAAATCAGAGGTTCAGACAGACCGTTGGACACTCTATATAGCCCTCCCCCTCGATGAACTGATCCCCAATTATAAACTGCAACCGGGAGATTCTTTCCATGCCAATATCTTCCGCGGTTCACCCGGGGCGATCGCACTGTCTTGGAGCCCTGTCTTCGATATCTCCTTCCATGAACTGGCACGCATGGGAAAAATCACTCTGCTGCCGGAAACCGGAACAACATCCGGAAAATAACCCAGTCAGCAAAAGAAGCCGGAACCAATCATACATTAAAACCCACATTTCTCACTTTGTAAAACATCAAACGAAAAGAATTTCAGATTCCTGACTTTATAGCTAAAAACAAAATGTGGCGCTTCCGGTTTTTTAATGGGTTGAAATTTTGCCAAAATATACTGTTGATTGTTAAGGGTGCGGCTATAATATGATATAATTTACGAGCATGTTTTTGCCCTATACGCAGTGCGGTGCTCGCAAGCGAGCGCCAACAGAACGGGACACGGGCTGTGCCCGCTCTGTTCCGGTTATGGATGCCAGTCCCCCCCAAAGGAAATCTTCAGAGTTTGGTCACCCAAAGACCATGCAAATTGCAGTATTCGCGGATGATCATACCGGGTTGTGGAGCGACATGGAAAACGGCTTCCGGCAGAGCGCCGGGTTTGAGGTAATAGCGATTGAGATAATCCCCATTGACAACTTCAACCCAGGCAATATGATGCTGATCGGTCATCGGATGCGGGACTGCCCCGACTTTTACCTTCATCCCACCGGAAAACGCTTCCACCACAGGAACATGCTTCTCTTTGGCGGCATCCACCGTGTTTTCCACCTGCAATTTCATTTCCTCACCACAGCAGAAAGGCGCCACTCCGGCAGTCAGAATTTCAACAATTGAACCACACTTATCGCATTTGTAAACCTGCAGTTTTTTTACTTCCATGGTTTGTCTCCTTTTGTAAAGTGTTGATGAAATTTCCGTCCTGTCTTTTTTGCCTGAACCGCTGCCCAGCCAAACTGCGCACATCCTACAATAGCACCAGCTCGGACAGTTTGCCAGAAAACTGCTCTAAGAAATGGCTTTTATTCGATTTTCTGATAATTGCCCGCCTTGTCATTTTTCATCTTAACCGACAACGTGGCCAGACCACCCGCCAAAACTTCCCGCTGAACGATGACACCCGGCGGGACTTTCAACGTAATATTTGAAAAATTCCAGATATATTTGATCCCGACCGCGACGACCTGCACGGCGACTTCCTGTGCCATGACGGTCGGCACACAGATGATCGCCATGTCCGGCGGAGAATAGCCCAGGCGCTGCCCAATGCTGGCAATATCATAGACCTCATGACCGCGAATCATCCGCCCGATCTTCTCCGGATCACTGTCGAAAACCGATTCAATGCACAAACCATACAGCGAAAATTCATCATAACCAACAATCGCCGAGCCCAACGAACCGACCCCAACCAAGGTTGCCGTGATGATCTCACTCCAGCCAAGATAATCCTTGATATAAGTGATCAAATCATTGATTTCATAGCCAATCCGACGACGACCGGAAATCCCTGTCAAGGCAATATCCTTGCGCACTACAATCAGCTCAATGTCCATGTATTTAGCCAACTCCGTCGACGATACATGACTCTTCCCCTCCATACGCATCCGCAACAACTTGTGCAAATACGAAGGCATCCGCCGAATCGTCGGAGAATTCTGTACTTTTACACGCCCCATGCAATAACCCTTTCGCTTAATACACTTTTTTGTGTTAATAAAAAATACACCATGGAAACCATTTCGTCAAGCAATCCCCCAAAACAAATAGAAGCAGATTGGTACGCAGATGGATCCAATCAGCCCGTCGGTGCAGACAAATTCGTTCCCAGAAAAATAAATTCTCGCACAGACGAGATCGCCTGACCGGCATAAAGATATTAAAATATTAATATATTTAGACTTGTTGACTTGAAATTCGGCAAATAAAAATTATATTATGCTCATATTGATAATAAAATATCAATAAAAACAACCTTTTGAGTGATAACAAACGGAATTGGAGGCACTACGATGGCTGACAAAGAGAAAGTGGTAAAGAGTCCTGCCGTTGATCAGGGTGAAAAGGATCGAGCCGAGTTGGATGCGTTGATTGCGAAGGTTCAGTCTGCTCAGGGTCTTTATTCCAGGTTCAGCCAGGAACAGGTTGATCAGATTTTCCGTGCGGCGGCTTTAGCTGCGAATGAGGCTCGTATTCCGCTGGCCAAGCTGGCAGTAGCCGAGACGGGTATGGGTGTTGTAGAGGACAAAGTGATCAAGAATCATTTTGCCGCCGAATATGTGTACAACAAATATAAGAATGAGAAGACTTGCGGTCAGATTGAATTTGATGAAGCGTTCGGGATTATCAAGATTGCCGAGCCGGTTGGCCTGATTGCCGGTATTATACCGACGACGAATCCGACCTCGACGGCGATCTTTAAGTCGCTACTGGCATTGAAAACACGCAATGGCATCATCTTCAGTCCACATCCCCGGGCGAAGAAAAGCACGATTGCGGCCGCGAAAATCATTTTGGATGCCGCGGTTAAGGCTGGTGCTCCGGCGGATATTATTGCCTGGATTGAGGAACCCAGCGTAGCCAAGAGTCAGCATCTGATGGGACATCCGGCAATCAACATGATTCTGGCTACCGGGGGTCCCGGCATGGTGAAAGCAGCGTATTCCAGCGGGGTTCCGGCCGTCGGTGTCGGCCCTGGTAATACACCCGCAATCATGGATGAGACCTGTGATATCCTAATGGCGGTCAGTTCGGTTATTCAAAGCAAAATCTTTGACAACGGCATGATCTGCGCCTCCGAACAATCGGTTATTGTCGTGGAAAAAATTTATGACGAAGTCAAGGCCGAATTCAGCAAACGCGGTGCCTATCTGCTCAATGCGGAGGAAGCCGGCAAAGTCGCGGCAATCCTTGTCGTGGATGGCAAGCTGAACGCTAATATCGTCGGCCAGACGGCAGTGAAAATTGCGGCGATGGCCGGCTTGAAGGTGCCTGACTATACGAAAATGCTGATCGGTGAAACCTGCGGCGTCGGCAAAGAATACCCTTTCAGCGTCGAAAAACTCTCGCCGGTACTGGCCATGTATAAGGTAAAGGATTATGAAGAGGCTCTACAGCTGGCGCAGAAACTGCTGGCCTTTGGCGGCATCGGGCATACCAGCGTGTTGTACACCAACCCACGCAACACTGAGAATATCAAACGTTTTGGGGAAGAGATGAAAACCTGCCGGACGCTGATCAACATGCCAGCCAGTCAGGGGGCTATCGGCGATGTCTATAACTTCAAGCTCGACCCTTCCCTGACGCTCGGTTGCGGCAGCTGGGGCGGAAACTCGGTCAGCCAGAACGTCGCACCGAAACACCTCTTGAATATCAAAACAACTGCAGAACGGAGAGAGAATATGCTGTGGTTCCGTGTCCCAAATAAAATCTACTTCAAATACGGCTGCCTCCATGAAGCGTTACGTGACCTCGGCGAAGATGGGCGCAAACGAGCCTTTATCGTAACCGACCGCTTCCTCTACAATTCCGGAATGCTTAGCGATCTGACAAAATGCCTCGAAGAAATGGCGATCAAGTTTGACATCTTCAGCGATGTGGAACCCGACCCCACCTTGGGTGCAGCCTATAAAGGGGTGGAACGCATGAATGCCTTCAAGCCGGATACCATCATCGCCTTCGGCGGCGGTTCTCCGATGGATGCCGCCAAGATCATGTGGCTGCTCTACGAACATCCCGATGTCCAGTTCGACGATATTGCCATGCGCTTCATGGATATCCGCAAACGGGTCTATAAATTTCCCAAACTGGGCACGAAGGCCACGCTAGTGACCATTCCCACCACTTCCGGCACGGGTTCGGAAGTGACTCCGTTTGCCGTTATCACCGACGAAAAAACCGGCAACAAATATCCCTTGGCCGACTATGAGTTGACGCCGGATATGGCCATTATTGACAGCAAGCTGGTCATGAATATGCCGAAGAAGCTGACTGCAGCCAGCGGCATTGATGTCCTGGTACATGCGCTGGAAGCCCGCGTTTCGATTCTGGCCAGCGAATATACCAATGCCCTAGCTGGCGAAGCCGCCCGCCTGGTCTTTAAATATCTGCCCATCAGTTATCAGCATCCCGACGATGAAAAGGCACGAGAGAAGATGCACCACGCTTCGACCTTGGCTGGCATGGCCTTTGCCAACGCCTTCCTGGGGCTCTGTCATTCGATGGCGCATAAGCTCGGCGCGGAGTTTCACATTCCGCATGGCATCGCCAATGCCCTGCTGATCAATCCGGTCATCTTCTACAACGGCACCAGCAAACCGACCCGCCAGGGTACCTTCTCGCAATACCGCTGCCCGGAGGCCAAGGAGCGCTATGCCATGCTGGCGGATTTCCTGCAGCTCACCACCCCGAATATGACGCCGGAGGTAAAGGCTGCCGCTCTGATCAGCGAAATCGAAAAACTCAAAAAAGTGCTGGAAATCCCAACCAGCATCAAAGAGTACGGCATCCCGGAAAAGGATTTCCTCGACAGAATTGATATGCTGTCGGAAAAAGCCTTTGATGATCAGTGCACCGGTGCCAATCCGCGTTATCCCCTGATTGCTGAAATCAAAGACCTTTATCTCAAAGCCTACTACGGGAAATAAACATCAGGCGGGAAAAGTGGAAGCTGCTGCTCTCCAAAAGGCCAGCTTCCGCTTTCCAGTGGAAAACTCTACGATGCAAAAACTAAAAATCAATATCTGTATGGGAAGCTCTTGTTTTGCCCGGGGCAATGAAGACAACCTCCGCCTGATTGAAGACTACATCCGGGAACATGACTTGGTCGACAGAATCGACTTGTCGGGGCGCTGTTGCGCACGGCAATGCGCTATAGGACCGAATATCAGTATCGACGGGGTTATTTACAACCAGATCGAAAAAGAACAACTGCTGAAATTGCTGAACGAAAAAATCCAGCAAAACCCCAAGGAATAGAGCAACCATGAATCAAAGCTACCCGATTTTTACTGCGGATGCGGAATGCCAGGATTGCTTCAAATGTGTGCGGCATTGTCCGGTCAAGGCCATCAAGGTCGTCTCCGGCCATGCCTCGGTGATTCCAGAGTTATGTGTTGCCTGTGGCAAATGCGTCGAGGTCTGCCCGGTAAAAGCCAAGAAAGTCCGTGATGATTTCGGGAAAGTTTATGATTTACTGCAGGGGTCGGATCCGGTTTATGTGTCTCTGGCTCCATCCTGGGGCAGTGAATTCAAGGGGCTGCCGGCCAGTAACTTGATTGCCGCACTACGTAAACTCGGTTTTGCGGGGGTCAGCGAGACGGCTCTCGGCGCACAGATCGTCTCAGACAATCTTGCCGAACACCTGCGCACGATGCAACGCGGCATCATGATTTCCTCGGCCTGCCCCGTTGTGGTTGATTTCATCCGTAAATATCTGCCAGATTTTGCCGATTCAATCACCCCGGTGCTCTCCCCTGCCCTCAGCCATGCCCGAATGCTGCTCAAGACGTTTGGAGAAAAAATCAAAGTGGTTTTCATCGGTCCCTGCATTGCCAAGAAGAACGAAGCCGACCGGCATCCGGAATTGATTACGGCGGCCATTTTGTATCCGATGTTAAGGCAATGGTTAAAGGAAATGAAAATTGATCCCTGGCAACTGGAGCCCAGCACCGAAGACGTTTTTGTGCCGGAAAATTCGCGAGAGGGCGCGATTTATCCGATTGAAGGTGGGATGAATGAGACCTTGCGAGCCCATTCCGGCTGCAACCATATCAATTACACGGTGCTATCGGGGATCGATGCCTTGCGCCAGGCACTGCAGGGCTTGCATCCCGAAGACATCCGGGAGCCGGTTTTCCTGGAAGCCTTGGCCTGTATCGGAGGCTGTGTGCATGGACCTGGAACCGAACATTGTTCCCCCGGCCTGCTCGAACGACTCCGCATCATCCGAAATACCGATTTTCAGAAAGAACTACCGCAGCGCAGCCTGTCAGAAATCTCAGAGACGTACGACACGGCACCTGTACAGGAACCCGAAGTCTCTCTGCGCGACATCAAACAGGCTCTGCTTTCCATCGGCAAACAAACCCAGGAAGATGAACTCAACTGCGGCGGCTGCGGATACTATACCTGCCAGAATTTTGCCAAGGCCTTGCTGGCCGGCAAAGCTGAACCGAATATGTGCGTCTCCTATCTGCGCAATCTGGCGCAGAAAAAGTCCAATGCGATCCTGCGCTGCATTCCGGCTGCCGTCGTCATTGTCAACAGCAATCTGCAGTTAATCGAGTGCAACCGCCGTTTTGCTGAACTCTGCGGCGAAAATGCGCTGGAAATCTACGATGTCGCACCCGGCATGCCAAATGCCTTTCTGAACCGATTGCTTCCCTTTGCCGACCTCTTCGAGGAAGTCATCAAAACAGGACGGGAACTCGCCAGAGATGCTCAGAAACTCGATCAAAAACTGCTCAACATCAACATTTTCAACATTGAACCAGGACAGGTGATCGGGGCGATCCTTTTTGATGTCACACAAACCGAATTCACCCGCGAACAAATTGCCAATCAAGCCCGAAAAGTCATCGAAAAAAATCTAGCGACCGTCCAGGATATCGCCTGCAAACTTGGGGAACACATGGCCGAAACCGAAATCCTGCTGCGCTCCATCGCTGAAAATTACTCGGACAGCAGCAAAACGGAATCTTGACCGGAGGGCAGAAATGATGAGTACAAACCAGGAAAATCCTCTGTTTCTTGATCTGGCCTGTAGCCAGTGTTGCAAACATGGCGAAAAAATCTGTGGAGATGCCTTCAAGTTTGAGAAAAGCGACAATGACGGTCGGGTGGTTGCGGTGCTTTCCGATGGTTTGGGCAGCGGTGTCAAAGCCAACATTCTCGCTTCGATGACCGCGACCATGGCTTTGAAATTTGCGGCTGTGCCGAATTACAGCATTCTGCATGCCGCCGAGATCATGATGAGCGCTTTGCCGATCTGCCAGGTTCGCAAAATCAGTTACGCGACTTTTACGATTCTAAATGCCTGGCCGGACTGCTCCATCCGCATGGTTGAAATGGGAAATCCTTCTTTTCTACTTTTCCGCCACGGCAAACAGCTCGAAATCCCTTTCGAAAAAATGGAGTCCACCCACTGGAACAACCGGAAAATGAAAAT
>Ga0172378_10003746_pt1 | contig 14289 bp, 15 predicted proteins | sample GrowelOW332metaG_FD_119755 | JGI IMG/M metagenome (GOLD analysis project Ga0172378, IMG submission 119755) | Groundwater microbial communities from an aquifer near a municipal landfill in Southern Ontario, Canada - Pumphouse #3_1 metaG | ecosystem: Environmental > Aquatic > Deep subsurface >... | reverse complement strand
CCTGATCAACAAACATTTTTCACTCCTTACAAAAAAGAAAACCTCTTATCATATAAAAATATAATAAGAGGTTAAATTATAGTTTCATTATACTGTAGTTCTTGGATAAATACTTGCTTGTTTCTTATCTCTACCCAAACGTTCAAAGCGTACTACACCATCACATAAAGCGAATAATGTATCATCTCGGCCACGTTTAACATTTAAACCTGGATGAATATGTGTACCTCTTTGTCTTATTAAAATACTTCCAGTAGTTACAAACTGACCATCTGCTCTTTTTACGCCTAGACGCTTAGATTCACTATCGCGTCCGTTTCTAGAACTACCTACCCCTTTTTTATGGGCAAATAGTTGAAGATTCATCTTAATCATTCAGTTCACCTCCCGTGTTATTTTCAATAACTTTTACGTAATCTCCATAAGCATTTTCTGTTGCCCGAATCCCTAATTCATATGTTTCTAACAAGGTATATACCTGTAGTTTTTTATCATGATCAGTTAATTCTGGCACAGTGAAAGCTGTATAGCCTTCATCAACAATACATTCTTCTAAAGGAATGCCAATAATTTCAGATAAACCATTTAATATTGTAATGGTTAAAATTGAAATTCCAGCACAAACAATATCTTCCCCAGAATCACCATATCCAGCATGGCCTTTAACAACAACGCTTTTGATGGTTTCTGTATTTTTCGTAATGCTTATTTTAATCATTATGCTTCAATAGCAGTGATTTTCACACTCATATATGGCTGTCTATGGCCTTGTTTTTTACGATAATCTTCTTTTCGTTTAAACTTGTAGATAACCACTTTATCAGCTTTAGCAACTTCAAGGATATCTGCTTTAACAGCTGCTCCTTCAACAACGGGCGCTCCGATTTTAAGATCGCCTTCGTTATTAATAGCTAAAACTTCATCAAAAATAAGTTCTTTTTGATCTTCAGCACCTTTTACTTTTTCGATATGGATAACATCACCCACAGCGACACGATACTGTTTACCACCTGTTTTAATAATTGCGTACATTTTTTTACACCTCCTCATACCAGTCTCGCCACGTAAGGCGTCTAAAAGAGCTTAATACCTTCTATGTGCGGCTTCTTAACGGACTGTATTTTATCATAAATTTCTAAGAATGTCAATTTATTTTTGACATTCTTAATGATTATAGCTTTTTTTAAATCTTTCATAAGAACCCTTCATTGCAGCTCATCCTTATGCTTATTTTTTTGCCTCATTGTGTTCTATTCTGATTAAATCAAAACAAGATTTTGTTTATTTAAAGCCCTTCAAAATTTTACTGACAGGCATCTTTGACCGCTTTTGCGACTGTTTTTGCGACCCGTGGGTCAAATGCACCAGGCATTATATTTTCTTCATTTAGCGCTTCATCCGAAACCAAATCTGCTAGAGCATATGCTGCAGCAACTTTCATCTTTTCCGTAATGCATTTTGCTCTTGCATCTAAAGCCCCTCTAAAAATACCAGGGAAGGCTAATACATTGTTGACCTGATTTGGATAATCAGACCGACCGGTTCCCATGACTCGAACACGCGCTTCTTTGGCTAATTCTGGCATGATTTCTGGTACTGGATTGGCCATTGCAAAAACAATCGCATCTTCATTCATACTTTCAGCCATTTCTTTGCTCACAATGCCACCGGCAGAAACCCCAACAAACACATCTGCATGCTTCATCGCATCTTTTAAAAATCCTTGTTCATGATTTGGGTTTGTATGTTCTGCTAACCATTTTCGATGTCCGACTAAATTGTTACTTTTAGGCCCAATAATCCCATCAATATCTGACATGATTAATTCTTTTACACCCAAAGAGAGGAGCATTTTCCCAATGGCGGTTCCTGCTGCGCCTGAACCATTAATCACCACACGAATTGCATCAATTTTCTTTTCAACCACGCGCAAACCATTGATAATACCGCAGGCAACAACAATGGCTGTGCCATGTTGATCGTCATGAAAAACTGGGATGTCTAGCGCTTCTTGGAGACGTTCTTCAATTTCAAAACAGCGCGGCGACGCTATATCTTCAAGATTTATGCCACCAAACCCAGGCGCAATGGCTTTCCCAACAGCAATAATTTCTTCAACATTTTGTGTGTCCAGACAAATTGGAAAAGCATCTACATTTGCAAATTCTTTAAATAGAACCGCTTTGCCTTCCATAACGGGCAATGCTGCTTCTGGGCCGATATTACCAAGTCCAAGGACAGCAGAACCGTCTGTGAGAACAGCTACCATATTGCCTTTATCTGTATATTTGTAGACTTCTGCTTTGTTTTCGGCAATTTTTCGACACGGTTCTGCCACACCTGGCGTATAAACCGTACTCAACTCATCTTTATTACTAACGGTCATCTTTGGACAAACTTCTAATTTGCCCTGATATTTTTCATGTAGTTCTAATGCTTTTTGATTGTAATCCATTCTTTCTCTTTCCTTAATTTCCAACATCAATGGCTTCAAGTTTTCTTCTAAGCCATTCTAAATACTCTAATTTGAGAGGATCTCTTTCTTTTTGCTCTGCATGGTTGACGGCTTGCACAAGCTTTTCGTATTGCAGTTTGATTTTAGGGTATCTGTCCATTCTTCGTCCTTCCTAATTGAGCTTAATAAAAGTTCAATTTGTTCCTCAATGCGTTCTTCATGAAAGGGAATCATGGCAACAGCTAGTCGAAAATTTGTGACAAATATTGCAAAATGTCTTCCCATAGCTGCTGCATCTGTACACTTGATTTCATTTTTTTCAATCCCCTTTTGAAGAACTTCTCTTAACATTTCCGCAATACCATCAAATTGCCATTTCAAAATAACTTGATTATCTGGATATTGTAAAAAATATTCATAGGTTGCCATTGTTAAGTTCTTATTTTTTAAAATCAAATAGTGTTTTTGTGTTTCAAAATATTCTGTTAAAATGGCTAAAGGGGATTCCATTTTTTCTGTATTAATTTCAAGTTGCCTTTGTTCTTCAATGGCCTCTTTTTGGAAAACTTCAAGAAATATTTCACTCGTTGAAGCATAATAACGATATAGACCTCCGCGACTAATATGACAAGAATCTACAATATCCTTCATTGTAACTGCTGTAAATCCTTTTTCTGCAAAAATAGTGTGCGCTCTGTCCAAGATCAATTGTCGCTTGCGCTCAGCTTTTTGACCAGTCAATTTTACCGATCTTCTCTAAAGTAATTTTTGCCAAGCCATCCTGGCTCGCCTGTATCTTTACTTTGACGGACAGAATTAAAAATCAAAATAAAAATTGTTACTAAGTATGGTAAAGCAGAGAACCAGTAAATCGAAATGGATAGGCTATATTTCTGTAACCAAAAACTTGAAATATCCAAAGCACCAAAAAATACACCCCCTGCAAGGGCTAATGCTGGATTCCATCTAGCAAAAATAACCAACGCTACTGCGATCCATCCTCTTCCTGCAACAACATTGACAGGAAGTACGGTGATATAAACAAGTGACAGATAAGCACCACCCATACCGCAAAGTGCACCACATAAAGCGATATTAAAATATTTAACACGGTCGACATTAATCCCTCCTGCATCAGCAGCAGCAGGATTTTCACCAACCATTCTTGCATTTAATCCCCATTTCGTTTTCTTGATATAAAAAGCAACTAAGATCACGAAAACATAAGACAAATACACATAGAGTGATTGATTGAAAAATATATCCCCCAAAATAGGAATATTTCCAAGCAAAGGAATTTTAACTGAGGCAAAGGCTTCAACTACATTTGCTGGAACAGATTTTCCAACATAATTATCACCAAAGAAATCTGCAAATGCAACCCCAAAAATACTGAGGGTTAATCCTGTCACTACTTGATTTGCTTTTAGTGTGACGGTAATAAAGCCGTAAAGAAGCGCAGAAATAGCGCCTGCAAGGGCTGCAAAAAAAATCGCTAATATTGGATTACCAAAAGCCAGCGCGGTAATAAAGCCAATAATTGACCCAATTTGCATCATTCCTTCAACCCCTAAATTTAAGTGGCCTACTTTTTCAGAAACAATTTCTCCTAAAGTGGCATACGTAAGACACGTTCCAGATTTAACTGCTGCTGCTAAAAATGCTACAAATTCCATTAGTTTTTTACCTTCTTTCCAAAAACAATGCGATATTCAAGAAAAAACTCACTTGCTAAAATGCAAAAAAGAATTGTGGCTTGAATTAAATTTGCCAATGAAGCTTGAATTTGAAAAGCGGTCTGTATCGCTGATCCACCTTGGATAAGCACTGCAAATAAGAAAGAGGTCATAATAATAAATGGCGTTTTTAAGTTTGAAAGCCATGCAACAATAATCGCTGTAAAACCAAGTCCTCCTGTTATTTGTGTAGAAAGTGTTCCACTCACTCCCGCTGTTTGCAACATACCGACAAGCCCACAAAGACCACCACTGACTGCCGCACCAATAATTGTTATTTTTTTGACATTAATGCCGGCATATTTTGCCGTATTTTGGCTAACCCCTAAAACAGAAATTTCAAATCCTGTTTTTGAATGATAAAGGAAATATTCTGCAATAATCACCGCTAAAATGGCAAATAAAATTTCAGACCCAAAACTTCCTAAATTGGGAAGCATTGCATAATCAGGAAATCCTGCAATTTTAGGCATGCCATTTGCAGCCGGATCCTTCCAATAATCATATTGAAGTGCCGTCACAAATTCCAAAGCAATATAGTTCATCATTAATGTAAATAACGTTTCATTTGTATTGTACATCGATTTAAAAAAGGCTGGAATGAGTAGCCATATTGCCCCAAAAGCAATAGACATAATTGCCATAATCAAAATCATAAGTGTCATTGGTAGCGGTGGTAAAACTCTAACCATTAACGTTGCTCCAACAGCACCCATTAAAAATTGACCTTCTGCACCAATATTCCAAAAATGCATTTTAAAAGCTACACTCACCCCAAGGGATAAGATCAAAAGTGGCACCATTTCTTGAAGGGTCTGTGAAAAACGATAAAAGGTCCCTAAAGCTCCCGTAATCATACCAACATAGAGTTTAAGCGGATTTACGCCTGCAATCAGCACAAAGATAGACGCAATGAGTAATGCGGCAATAACGGCAATCAGTCTGACTGAAATACCTTGCCATTTTTTTTGATCACCACGTTTTATAATATGTATCATTCTTTTCTCATGCCTCCTGTTTTATACCTGACATCATTAAGCCAATTTCTTCTCGTGTTGCTTCTCCACGATTAGTAATGCCAATGACTTCACCTTCGCAAATCACTAAAATGCGATCACAAAAATGCATTAAAACATCTAAATCTTCTCCAATATAAATAATAGGGATCTGACGCTTCTTTTCTCGATTGATTAAATCATAAATAATTTTCGATGACCCAACATCGAGTCCTCGTGTTGCATAGGCTGTAACCATTAACTTGGGTTGAAGTAAAATTTCGCGACCTAATAAAATCTTTTGAATATTACCACCGGAGAGTAAACTGACAGCATGGCCACTCACACTAGGTGTTGAAACATCTAATTTATCTACAATCTGTTCTGCTTTCGCTTTAGATGGTTTGCGATCAATGCCCGGACTCTTTTTATTGCGATAATCTTTTAGCAAAACATTATCAATAATATCCATCGTTGAAACTAAGCCCATTCCTAGACGATCTTCTGGTACAAAACTTAAAGAAACACCTAAATCTGTAATTTTTTCTGGTGATTTTCCAACAAGATTTTCACCTTCAAACAGAATTTCACCCGAATCAACATGGTAAAGGCCGGCGATCGCTTCACAGAGCTCTTTTTGACCACTGCCTGCAATACCTGCAATGCCAAGAATTTCACCACCATGGACTTCAAACGATACATCTTTAAGGGTTTGTACATGACTCCGACTATGTGCCCCAACATGTTTAAGCACGAGTTTAGCCTCGGTTTGCTCAACCGGTAAAAACGGCACATCTAAATCTAATGCATTCCCAACCATCATGCCTGCTAGCGCTTTTGCCGAGGTTTCTTTTGTTTCAACCGTCTCAATGTATTGCCCTTTACGCATAATGGTAACACGATCAGAGATTGCCATAACTTCCTCTAACTTATGTGTAATAATGATAATCGAGCAACCTCTATCTGTCATTTTACGTATAATATTAAAAAGATTCTTGATTTCTTGAGGTGTCAGTACCGCTGTTGGTTCATCTAGAATCAGAATATCGGCACCACGATAGAGTACTTTGAAAATTTCAAGACTTTGTTTCTCAGCAACGGCCATTTGATAAACTTTTTTTTGAAAATCAATTTCGAGATCTAACTCATCTTTTAACTGAGTCATTTCTGCAAGTATTTTTTTGCGATTTAAAATATTTGCTGTTTTTTTATTGCCAGCTGCTATGTTTTCTGCACCCGTAAAATTTTCCACCAATTTATAGTGTTGCGGTAACATTCCAATGCCTAATGATAGTGCAACCGCAGGAGATGTAATGTTAACTTTTTTACCTTTAATAAAAATTTCACCTTTATCTGGCATATAAAGGCCATTTAGAACATTCATAAGTGAACTTTTTCCAGCACCATTTTCACCTAAAATAGCATGAATTTCGCCCTTTTTTAATTCAAAATTGACTTTATTTAAAGCTGTAACCTTACCAAAAACCTTGGTAATATCATTCATTTTAACAACATTTTTCTGATTCATTTTCCACCTGTATTAAAAAAATATGGGGCTGTTGACAATAACAACAACCCCACTGTTGAAATAATATAAGAACTACTGAATGGTTCCTACGACATTATCGACAAACCAATCTAGACTTAACATATCTGCATCTGACATTTCTTCGCCATCTGCAACCTTGACCGTTCCAGTTTGATCTTTGATTTCACCAGAGAATACAAATAGACTACCATCATTAATGGCTTCTGTTGCTGTATCTACTTCAGCTTGTACTTCATCTTTATTTGGTACATTGTCTGTTAATGCATCTAAACTAACGATACCTTCCGACATATGGCCCCAATATTGTTCATTAGTCCAAGTCCCATCAATAACACTTTGTACTGCATCAATATAATATTGACTAAAATCAAAAACTGGTGCTGTCATGTAAACATCTGGCATAGCATCAGCTGCGCTTAAATCATATCCAATAGATAGAATACCTGCTTCTTTAGCAGCTTCCATTGTTGCGGTAGAATCTTGATGCTGTGCTGTAACATCGCATCCTTGGTTAATTAAAGCTTCTGCTGCAGCTTTTTCTGTTGCCGGATCATACCATGTTTTTGTCCAACTAACATTGATTTTTGCATCTGGATTTACTGATTTTACGCCTAGTGCAAATGCGTCAATGCCACGAACAACTTCTGGAATTGGGAAAGCAGCAACATAAGCAATTTCATTGGTTGTTGTTGTCATTCCAGCAACAATTCCTGCTAAATAACGTGCTTCATACATACGACCAAAATAAGTTCCTAAGTTATCAGCTGTTTCATAACCTGTTGCATGTTCAAATTTAACATCTGGATATTTTTCTGCGGCTTCAACAACCCCATCCATAAATCCAAAGCTTGTTGCAAAAATAATGGAACATCCTTGATCAACCATTTCATCACAGGCTGCAAGAACATCACTTTTTTCTTCAGAAACATTTTCTTTTGTAAATGTTTCTACTTGTCCATCAAAATATTCTTCCATCGCTGCACGACCATTGTCGTGTACTTCAGTCCAACCACCATCATCTGCAGGACCGACATAAATAAATCCAACTTTTGTCACATCAGAGCTGTCATCACTAGAGCTTGTAGAACCACATCCTGCAAGTGTGATCATTACCATACTAGCGACTAATAGAAGAACCACTAATTTTTTTTTCATCATTTTCTCCTCGTGTAAAATTTTTCCAAATTTATATTTTGGACTACACACCTATATTTTACATAAAATTTACTTAAAAATCAACCTTAAATTACATTTTTCTGTTTTTTCATTTTCAGATTTCTAAACCGGGTTTAAAACCTTCCTTTATTTTGCTCTGTCTTAATCTAACACAACATTACAGAACGCCTTATCCCTTTTATTCAATCGTACCTGAAATATTATTGACAAACCAATCAATCGTTAACATCTCTTCATCTGACATTTGCTCATCTGCTGCAACACGGATTGTCCCCGTTTGATCTTTAATTTCACCAGAAAATACAAATAGAGTGCCATCATTAATGGCTTCTGTTGCTGTATCCACTTCAGCTTGCACCTCAGCTTTATTGGGCACCTTGTCTGTTAATGCATCTAGACTAACAATACCTTCCGACATATGGCCCCAGTATTGCTCATTGGTCCAAGTCCCATCGATAATGCTTTGAACCGTCTCGGTATAGTATTGGCTAAAATCAAACAAAGGTGCTGTCATATAAACCTCTGACATGACCTCTGCTGCGCTTAAACTATACCCAATCGATAAAACACCTGCTTCTTTAGCCGCTTCCATTGTTGCAGTGGAATCTTGTGTCTGTGCGGTAATATCACACCCTTGGCTAATTAAAGCTTCGGCTGCAGCCTTTTCTGTTGCTGGGTCATACCATGTTTTCGTCCAACTAACATTAACGGTTGCACTTGGATTCACGGATTTTACGCCAAGTGCAAATGCATCAATTTCTCGAACAACTTCTGAAATTGGAAAAGCTGCAACATAGGCAATTTCATTGCTTGTTGTGGTCATTCCAGCCACAATTCCTGCTAAATAACGAGCTTCATACATCCGACCAAAATAAGTCCCCACATTATCGGTCGTTTCATACCCAGAAGCTTGTTCAAATTTTACATCTGGATATTTTTCAGCAGCTTCTAAAATACCATCCATAAATCCAAAACTTGTGGCAAAAATAATGGAACATCCTTGATCGACCATTTCGTCACACGTCGCAAGCACTTCACTCTTTTCTTCAGAAACATTTTCTTTTGTGTAGGTTTCTACCTGTCCATTAAAATAGGCTTCCATCTCTGCACGGCCATTATCATGTACTTCGGTCCAACCTCCATCATCTACAGGGCCCACATAAATAAATCCAACTTTTGTAATATCTGATTCATTCTCAGTGGCATTTGAAGAACCACATCCAGCCAGCGTCATCATCACGATACTTATAACCAATAAAAAAGCCACTGTTTTTTTTGTCATTTTTATCCCCTTGCATAAATTTTCAGAATAGCTGCTCTATAGCAATATCTTCAGATTGATTTTCCGTAAAATCAATCTGAATGGTTTTTTTCCTATTCTTTTGTTTTTGGATCTACTAATAATTCTTTAAAAGAAGTGGTTAAACTTGCAAGCCCCTGTAAATCAGATGGAATAATAATTTTAGTTGCTTGACCATCTGCCGCTCTTTCAAAACTTTCTAATCCTTTTAAAGCTAATACTGCATCTGCTGGATCTGCTTCATTAATCATTTTAATTCCTTCAGCTGTTGCTTCTTGGACCGTTATAATCGCTTTTGCTTCCCCTTCGGCTCTTCTTATTTGGGCTTCTTTGTCGGCTTCTGCTGCTAAAATAGCGGATTGCTTTTCACCTTCTGCTTGAAGAATTTTGGCTTCTTTTTGACCTTCTGCAACCAAAACAGCCGATTTCTTTTCACCTTCTGCAACCAAAATCTTTTCGCGGCGACCACGTTCAGCCTTCATTTGGCGTTCCATGGCATCTTGAATTTCTGCTGGTGGCATAATATTCTTTAATTCTACACGATTAATCTTAATCCCCCATGGATCCGTTGCTTCATCTAAAATAATTCGCATCTGCGTATTAATTGTATCTCGAGAAGTTAAGGTTTGATCAAGTTCTAAATCACCAATAATATTTCTCAAAGTTGTTGCTGTAAGATTCTCAATCGCTTTTCTTGGACGGTCAACCCCATACATATAAAACTTAGGGTCTGTCACTTGCATATAAATAACGGTATCAATCTGCATTGTCACGTTATCTTTTGTAATAACAGGTTGAGGCGGAAAATCCGCAACACTTTCTTTTAAACTGATTTTTTTAGAGACATGGTCTACAATCGGAATAGAAATATGAAATCCTGTCTGCCATGTAGCATGATAAGTCCCTAATCGTTCTACAACATAGGCATACGCCTGTGGAACAATTTTAACATTTTTAATAATCGTAAATACAATTAAAAAAAGTATAATAACCCCAAAAATTAACTGAATCATTTTATTTCTCCTTTACAATTAAGCGAACCCCTTCAATCTTTTCCACGACAACAACTTTTTCTTTTTCGATGATTCCATCCTTAGACTCTGATCTTGCCGACCAAATTAGGCCATCAATTTTAACGGTGCCGACACCTTCTAAATTATTAATCTTTTCATAAACCACCCCATTTGTTCCAATCAAACGATCTGCATTCGTTTTAACTTCCTTTATATGCATATGCTTTTTAATAAACGGTTTCGTTAAAACTAATAAGAGTACAGATACAACGACAAAGCCAGTGGCTTGAATAAAAATACTAAAATCTAACCAAGCAAATAGCAATGCAACCGCTGCCCCAACGCAAAACCAAATGGAAACTAAAGCTCCGGCTGTTCCGATTTCTGCAATAAAAAACACAACAATCAACACTGCCCAAATAAATATCATATTATTCATCTTTTCCTCTTTTCTGAATATACACTTTAATTGACGTGTCCTATTCGGTTACAATTTATAAATTTCGGCCTCCTCTATTGCCTTTTTAATCATCGGTTCAACAACGGCTTCCATTGGAATTTCAGATTTTTTCATGTTTTCAACTTTAGGTTTTGTTTCTGGATGCTTAGGAACAAAAATTGTACAGCAATCTTCATAAGGTAAAATGGATGTTTCAAAGGTTCCAATTTTTTCCGCAATTCGAATAATCTCTTGTTTATCCATCCCAATCAATGGGCGAAATACAGGTAAATTAACCACGTCATTCGTTGCGCCTAAACCTTCTTGCGTTTGACTGGCCACTTGACCTAAACTTTCACCTGTTGTTAAGGATAATGCCCCATTTTGTTTGGCAATGGCTTCCGCAATACGCATCATATACCGTCTGATAATAATGGTTGTCTGTCGTTCTGGACATAATTCAACAATTTTAGTCTGAATTTCTGTAAAAGGAACAACGTATAGTTTAAAATGGCCCGTATAATGCGAAACAATTTTTGCTAAATCAACGACTTTTTCTTTTGCACGTTCACTTGTAAATGGAAAAGAATGAAAATGAACACCAATCGGTTCTATCCCGCGTTTTGCCATCATCCATGTTGCTACTGGACTATCAATACCACCCGAAAGCAATACAGCTGATTTACCACTACATCCTACAGGTAGTCCACCATTACATTGAATGGCTTTGTAATATAAATAAGTTTCTTCTCTAACTTCTACACAAATATTAAGTTCTGGATTTTTCATCACCACTTTAATATCTGGAACTGTTTTTAAAACAGCTGCGCCTAATCGCCGACCTATTTCTGGCGATTGCATTGGGAAATTTTTATCTCCACGTTTAGCCGTTACTCTAAAGGTTTCAAACTTTTCATCTTTAATTTGTTCAAGCATGGTTTCTTCGATAACGGAGAAATCACTTTCAATAACAATGGCCGGACTAACCGACACAATGCCAAATACTTTTTGAATTTTTTCAAGACCACTTTCTAATTCTTCTTCTGAAATATGAACAATAATGCGTCCTTGTATTTTTTGAACTTTTACACTTTCTAAAGATTGTAAGGTTGCTCTGATATTTTTTGCGAGTAAATCAATGAAATATCGGCGATTAAGCCCTTTTAAACTGATTTCTCCATATCTAACTAAGATAACGTGTCTCATTTTTTCTCCTTTGTTCTGTATTTTGTCAATAATCTTAATTGTGTCACCGTCTCTTCAATTTTTTGAATCACTTGATCAATCTCTTCTTCTGTATTGTCTTCTGAAAAGCTGATGCGAATGGTACCTTCTCGATAAGATTCTTCTAAGCCAATAGCTTCTAGTACATATTGGTGCTTCTTTTTATTCGAAGAACAAGCCGACCCGGTTGATACATATATGCCCATCGCTTCAAGCGCATGAAGAAGGACTTCTGCTTTGATTCCCCTAAAGGAAAGGCTTAAAATATAAGGTGATGAATGGTCTTTCCCGTTAATCTTCACATCTTGACCTTTTTCATTAAAGTAGACTGTCATTCTATTTTTTAATTTTAAAACTTTTTCAAAACGGTCGTTAATCGATGAATTTTTGATTTCTACGGCCTTTGCAAACCCTACAATACTCGGTACATTTTCTGTACCAGAACGAAATCCTTTTTCTTGTCCGCCTCCTAAAATAAGGGGGTTAACATTTAAGCCCTTTCGAATATATAGTGCGCCAATACCTTTGGGTCCTCCAATTTTATGTGCACAAATGGTCACCGCATCTAAGCCTGCTTGCTTAACATTTAAAGGTATTTTCATATACCCTTGCACATAATCTGTATGAAAAACACAATGCGGATTAATGGCCTTGATTGTTTTTCCAAAAACCACTAAATCATTGACACTGCCAATTTCATTATTAACGCCCATAATCGAACAAATCAGGGTTTTTTGATCTACTTTTTGTTTGATTTCTTCGAGGGCTATTTGTCCATTTTGTTGAACATTCAAATAGCGAACATCTATGCCTTTTGTTTCATAAGCTTTATAGACCTCTAAAATAGCAGGATGCTCAATGACCGTCGTAACTAGATTATAATCTTTCCCACGGGCCAAGTCTGTAATTCCTCTAATAATCGTATTGTCGCTTTCACTTCCACCACTCGTAAAAAAGATTTCTTCTGGTGCAGCCTGTATACTCTCTGCAATTTTTTTTCGTGCACTTTTTACAGTTTTTTCTGCTTTAAATCCCTTACTGTGTAATGATGAGGGATTCCCATAATTTGTCTTTAAGTGATCACACATCACTTCAATCACTTCATTTAATGGCTTAGTGGTTGCTGCATTGTCCAAATATATTTCGTCCATTTTGCTTCCTTTTTGCTTTCTTTGGTTTTTTAGTCTCATTATTATTGTATCACTAATACTCAATTATAGCAATTTATCTTAATAAAGTGTTTAAATTTTTTCTTAAGAAAAATTGCAAATTTTCTTCATATATCGCTCATATATTATAATATCTTTATTTTTGCATGAATTTCCAACTTTTCTAGCAATCATTAAAATTATTTCTTTACTTTTTATTCCATTAATTATAGAATATACAAGTAAGAGAATATTTTCTAGAGAGGAAAGCAATGAACAAGTACAGACAATTACGAAAAGAAAGAAATCTCTCCCAGGCAAATTTGGCAGAACGTTTGGGGGTATCCCAAACCGCAGTAAGCCAATGGGAGACCGGCAAAAATTATCCAGACATTAACACTATTAAGGTATTAGCAGAAATTTATTCTGTCACCACCGATTATTTATTGGGTGTTGATTCAAATCGCTTAAAAAAGGATAATGAGATTATTATTTACACGCGTGTACCAGCTGGTATTCCGTGGGCCAATATTGATGATCGCGCAGGCTATGAAGAATTAGGACCTAGCTGGTTTCAAGATGGCAGAAACTATGTTGGATACAAAGTAACCACTGGTGAAATGAATCCTGTTTTTATGCGCAATGACATTTTAATTATGGAAGATACCGACCATTGTGATGATGGCGATTATTGCCTCGTTCAAATTAGTGGGTATGACGCTGAATTAAAACAAGTTTATCATCAAGATCAAGGGTTGATTATTCAACCAGTTGTTCCTGGTCGACCAGCTCATTTCTACACAGGTCTTGGCAAAGACCGTGCCCGAATTGTTGCAGTTGCTCGTCAAGTTCGACGAAATTATACACGCAAAAACTACTAAAAAAAAAGGCTGTTGATATCAATCAACAGTCTTTTTTTTATGTACTAAACCTATAAGCCGAGTTCTGTTTATATAATCATCTGTCTAGATTTTCTGTTGCCAGAAAACTCAAGCGACCTACCATACTGGACAGCGACAAGCAGTCGCCCTTTAAATCCGTTCTTGGTCTTGCACCGAATGGGGTTTACATAGCTGACGGATTACTCTCGCCACTGGTGAGCTCTTACCTCGCCCTTTCATCCTTACCATTTTAAATGGCGGTTTACTTTCTGCTGCACTTGCCTTAGAGTTGCCTCTACCGGGCGTTACCCGGCATTCTGCTTTGTGGTGCTCGGACTTTCCTCAGACATTTCTGCCCGTGATTATTCAGTTT
>Ga0172378_10003745_pt1 | contig 14289 bp, 16 predicted proteins | sample GrowelOW332metaG_FD_119755 | JGI IMG/M metagenome (GOLD analysis project Ga0172378, IMG submission 119755) | Groundwater microbial communities from an aquifer near a municipal landfill in Southern Ontario, Canada - Pumphouse #3_1 metaG | ecosystem: Environmental > Aquatic > Deep subsurface >... | reverse complement strand
TCTAAGTAAATATTCTTCATAATATTCCAATGCTGCCATAAGCATATTCTTTGGTATTCTACCGTATCCATCTCGTTCTAAACATAACGACATATATTCAGCTTGTTGCTGATGACTAAAAGGGACTGCCCCTTCTAAATATTTTTTTTTGGTCATTTCCTGTACTCCTTATTTTTTTAAAGACCGCATACTAAGCCTACGGTCGGGGCGATTTACTTAGTCTTGACTACCATATTTATATTCCGCTTTGGCTACTTGTAGCGGACGAACTACTCTGTCATTTAGACATTTCTATCCGTTTCTATCATAGTGCCAATTTACCAATCACCTTAAAACATTGAAAAATACACATTCCCGACATTGTAAAACGATGTCAGTGTACATAAAAAGTGCCATTTTTTAACATTTTTACGTTAATTCTCACCCATATTTTTATTAAATACTTTAAATAATGATTCTTTATTTATTCTATACAAAGTTTTAATGAGTATGGATTTATTCTTATCAGTATATGATTTTAATGCTGACATATTATTTACAACTTTATCTGTTATACAAAAGGCTCTATCAATGAGCCAACTCATTAGCCCCAAATAATTTCTTGATATATATATAGCGTTAATATCCTCTATCATTAAATCAAAATCGAACTTATTAAGTAGGTAGTCATCACATTTATCTAATTTATTATCACCTTTTACGTTATAATAAAATAATTGTTGCGAATACTTTTCTATAAATTTTTCAACTTTCTTGCATTTACGCCTGTCCTCTCTTAGTTCAAATTTATTAAAAAAATAATCCATAGGTAGCGTGTCAGTGTTAGGCTTAAACTCTCGTATCTTCACCATTCCTAAATAATTCATAGGACAATTTAATTCATGGTTTATCTTATGTCTTGGAAATCCCGACCTAATCATTTTCCAAAATTTAGGATACCCATTATGTTTTATGTCCATATCTTTTTTAATTCGCTTTATCTCTTTATCTAAATCAATATCATATCTACGCTTAGCATTATCTATTGCAACTTGAGCCAATACGGATAATATGCACACATAATTTTTATATTTATCGTCATCAAAATTATAACTATATGTCAATGATATTTGAGCCAAGTTACTTGACTCCCCTATGGTCATGCGTGATGATGAAATGTTATTATCTATTTCTGAATAGCAATCCATAGTATTTTGGTATGATTTCTTTTCTTTTGGAATGTTATTTACGATTGTAGGATAGTTGTGATAGCAATATTCAGCATGTCTAACTATATCTTTTTGATTGGTTGTATAAATCATATCCGAATCAAAGTCACCATATAATGTTATCGTATAGGCTCTTTATCCTATACTTCTTGTAGTTTCCTACAAGTTCAGACTATCTCTTCACCTGTACGGTGTTCGGCACTCGTGTTAATAATTCTTTATTCTTTTATTTTATATTTCATGCTTTCTATTTTTAATATATATGATTTGACTATTTTCATAAACTTTCTTGTTTCTTTTGTGGCACATTGCAAAGAATATTTTCCATGCTCTTTTTTTATTCCAAACTTTATGTCCCATCTTTCTTTAAAATAATCAATAAGAACTTGTAATTCTTCGACCGTATCTAAACAAGTAGAAATTTGCAATACAATTCCGTGTATTTTCCCATTTCTTTTCATATATGACGTACAACCATCATCCATGAACCATATTGCAATTCCTTGTTCATCTAATAAATCTAAAATATCTCTGCTTATACATTTCTTCCCATTTTTGTATAATTTATTTCTTATTAATCTTAAAGATTTATCGCTTTTGCTATAATAACAACCTTCGTATCCATTATTATTACATAGATGAACTTCATTTTGTCTACCGCCTAAAATCGAATTTACCAAATTTGCTTTATACTGCAAATATTCAAGTTGTTTAATACTATGTGTAAAACATATTGAGTATTGTGTATAATTCCATTTTTTTGATTTTTTAGATGAAATATATCCATCTCCGATGGCTAATGCCATCAATAATGATTTTTCTTTTTTATTCATATTATTATTTTCCTGTACACTTGGTATAGTCCTTTAAGAATTATTATTAGTCGTTGAACCTTTTTATTAATAATAAACGTTAATAAACTTGGCTTCGGATTAGCATATATAATGTATTTATTTTTTTATTACATTATACTTAGCCTTCCCGAAATTCACCGAATGTTCGATATACGTTTCCGTATAAAGGGGCGCAACCTCACCCGTTTGCTCTGTCTTGAATATCAGTATGATTTACATTTACCGCAATACACAATTTCCCTAAATTGAAATATTTCTGCATAATATCTGATTTGATATTTTTCAGATATAAAATATTATTTCTTGAATTATGAGGACTTCTAAATCCTGCGATACACTCCCCATGCTCAAACTGTTCGGTATAACACTGTATGGCGTCCTCATCTGGCTGTAACGTATCGTCTTTTTCTACGTCCTCGCCCACAGCATATAACAACATTGCATACGGTGACCCCACCATAGTTAAATTGTCCGCCTTTTGTATTATCTTTCCTCTTTTAAAATTATCTATAAGGTTGCGTATAATTCGGCTCTTTCGATTTCTAAAATATTCACTCTGAGCAAATTCGGGGTTATGCTCAACTAATTCTACCAATGCCATATAATCATTTGAATAGTTATTGTCCCTTTTGAGATATTCTATGAACACGCTATCGTTCTTTTTCAATTGCTCAATGTAGTCCACACTCTCGACTACTACATCGCCCATAGTGTCGGGATTTAAAGTGTTCACCATTTGATAACTCATTTTCTGCACGTCCCCCATATTACTTTTGTGCGCGGTCTTTACTATACCAAACTGGCAATCGTTCTCAAACACTCTATCACACCAATATTCATAACTGATGTCAAATTTGAGCCACTTCATTGCATTATCGGTAGTTATCAATTCAATGTCTTTCACATAATGTGTATTTCCAAACATATCATCAACGGTTGCGTTTTCATAATTGCTCCCATAATAATCCTTAAAAAACATTTGTAAATTTGTATTAAATGCCGCCATTTTACAAAAGTGGTGTCGCAACAGTATGTAACCATCTGCATTTTGTGGAAATATACTGCTATCAATCAAAGCTTGTCCATCAAACATTGTGTTTTTTAATTCGTAATTCTCAAGAGTGTTCGCATAACATTGCTTGTTGCAATCGGTATCTACACTTACTACCCTCGTTTTAAAAAAACTATCTATGTCTTTAAGTATAAGTATATTATTTGGATTTATTTTAATCTTGTCAATAATTGTACTTGCTACCAATGGCATATACGCACTCAATTCTACTATAGGAGTATTCTTTTTAGGGACTTTTATACCCATAGTAAGAAATTTATATGTTCTCTTATATAGTCCCTCACGGATAAACATACATGAACCTTTTTTAGCCTTGCCTGCGCTACGATAAAGCATTTTGTATTTGACAACTTGTTGTGTCTTTATATCCCCTTTTTTAGTATATGATGTATATGTTACACTTATACCGTCTCTATAAAAAATATCCCTAATTTCTTCTTTACTGCGTTTTATAAATTGTCGCCGTTTTTTAAAAGAGTCTTTTCTAAGTTGCAATATCTTAATTCTTTTGTCTCGGTCATTGTTTTTCTTAGCCTCTTTAGACAATTTGCGTAAATGGGTATATTGCTCTTTGTAAGAACGTGTTCCAAAATTAAATTCAAAGCACACTACGTCTCTTGTAGACTCTTTGCCATATATCTTTAACCCATTATCCTCTAAAAAATCTGTCAGCAAACTATTAGTCAACATTGCTTTTTTATATAAATATCTATCTCTGAGTCCTAAATTATACTCATACAGAGTAGCCGCCTCTATGTTGTATATTCTAACCCCATACTCTCCCATTAGTCCTCCTCATAATCATAATCTATTCTAAAATCTTCGTCATCTACGTTTTCGTCCCATAATTCATAAAATAATCTTTCATGGTTACTCATAGATGCGAACTTTCTGTAACTAAATTCGTTCCACATCATATGCCCTCCTTTGCATATTATAATATAATATATTATACTCAAAATGTAAACTATTCTGACAATTTATTTTTATTAAAAAAAGTTCTTGACAAATATAATAAAGTATGTTAAAATATTATAATATATAAATATATTATAATATATATTAATTATAATAATATAATAATAATTAATATTAATTATTATATTACATAATAGAATAAATGTATTATTATAATATATATACTATTAATAATAATATATATATTATAATATATATTAAAATCTTATTAAATTAACTACGTTAATTTAATAAGATTTTTAGAGAAAGGTTAAAAAATGAAAAGTTCAGACTGCAAAAGAAAAATAGACGAATTAAAACTAAAAGAGCAACAATTTAAAAACATTGTGCCTTTTGAAAAAGCACAATTGAGTTTTCATGGATATAATGGCGGAGACACCCTTAGGAGACAGTATGGGGAATATATGGCATATAAGTTCAATGCAGAATGTGACCGTATTATAAATTCTATTACTTTTAGGAACAACTCAAACTTACTATCCCTTATTCAAGGACAATTTGAAAGAATAAATAAAAGTGGGGAAATACTAAGGTTGTCCATTGCTAATAAGTACAAAGACTTAAAAGTAGAGTTAGCATATGCTCAACATGACTTATGCCTCGCCAAAGAAAAAGAACGTGAATATGAGGAACACCAAAATGAGATATTAAAAGACCAACTTAAAGCCGAAAAGGAAATGACTAAACAAAAGGACAAAGACTCTAAAGCATTGACTAAGTTGCAATACGAATACAACAAATGTGTTAAGCAAAATAAACCTACCGAAGATATTGAGTCTCAGATTGCCGAAATCGAGAAATCTATTAAAAAGACAGAGTTTAATCTCACCAATAAACGTTCAGGATTTATGTATGTGGTGTCTAACAGAGATATGATTGATTGCTATAAGATAGGCATTACACGCCGAGATTCTATCGAACAGCGTATGCTTGAACTTGGGGATAGTGCAAGTCATTCATTCCCTATGGAGGTACACGGTTATGTATTTATGGACGATATATACCAAAAGGAGACAGAGATACATAAATATTTTGAGGACAAGAGGGTCAACACTAATGTGTCCAAGAAAGAGTGGTTCTTTGTAACTCTTGCTGAAGTCAAGGACGCATTTAAAGAATTATTTAATATAGATATTGCCTTATCAGATAACCCCTGCGAAGATTTTAAAGCAAGTAAAGAAAAATTTGTTGACTTTTACTGATTTTTGTATTATATTATTAGCAGTGGAGGTACTAAACATGAAGTTTTTAGACAACATAGAAATTGTAATGACTGTTATATTGTTTATAGGCTTAATTCTACTGGCTTGTGCGGTCAGTAAGTTGATTACAGTATCAGTAGCATGTCATATATTAGGAATAATTTAGGAGGAACAAAGAATGGAAAATAAACCGATGTATGAAGTAGGAGAATTGGTACATTATGGCAGTGAAAGTTGTTATGTAATAGAGATAACCGAAAGTGTATTATGTGGTAGTGGTAGATTTTGTGGATATATTTATGACTTAGGATATATAAAAAATGAAAGCCCTGAATTTAGGGGTGTCAAAGAAGATGACTTATCAAAATCTTGTCCCATCCCCCTCACAAATAATGACAATGTAAATCACCCCTCTCATTATACGGACGGCAACATAGAGGTTATCGACTATATCGAAGATAAAGGTTTATCATATCATTTAGGAAATGCCGTAAAGTATATTTCAAGAGCTGGTAAGAAAAATGTGGACAAGTATGTTGAAGATTTAGAAAAAGCCGTTTGGTATATAAATCGTGAAATAGAAAGATTTAAAAGTTTAAAATAACTAAAGTGGTATATTCCCCTTAAAAACCACAGAGAATTTAAAATCGTGCATATTTTCGCACAAATTCTCTAAAAACAAGGGTAAAGAAAGGAACGACATGAACTACTATCTGAGAAAATATGTTGGCAAGTACAGAGTGATTGCAGAATACGACAAAGCTACACTTGATTTTCCACGAACATATGAGGGCAATATTGACCCCACGTTTGCCGACATTTATATAAAATGTGCCAACAATATACGAATTACCCACGCTCAAGGGAGTGAGTTGTTTGTAATTATACCGTCAAAACAAAGGGGTTGCACTATATTGAAAGATATTTGGGCTGACAAGGTTGAAAAACGGTTGCCAGCAGAGCCAAAATCTGACGATAAAAAATATTTGACTAATTTGTGCAAAGAAATTGACAAGACGGACGTAATTTATGGGGCAGAAGTCCTTGACCAAGAGGTTGTATTCTTTTTTAAGGACAAAGATATGGATTATATAACAAAATATCTTAAACCGAGAACCAGTGGTGCGAGTATTTCCCCGTTTAGCAAGAAAAATCTCCCCAAGAGCGACTATAAGATACCGAAAAAAGACGAGGACGCATACAAAAAGATAATGGAGTCTTTTCCAAAGAGAGAAATGGGAGAAAGAACTGTCCCAAATGGTATGCTTATTACTAAAATTAACAAAAAAATTATAAAAAAACATAAGATTACTGAAAAACCCAATATGAAAGCCAAACAAACCATTCATAGCAACGGTCTTTGGGGCGAATATTTGGACGAATTAAGAAAGGAATGTAAATGAGCGAGATATTTTATATAGCAGACACCCATTTTAGACATAAAAACATTCTAAAACTGGACGATAGACCGTGGATGGACATAGCACAGATGGAATATAGCATGATACGGCGTTGGAATGAACGTGTGGACAAAAATGACAGTGTATATATACTGGGGGACTTTTGTTGGTCGAGGAACACAGAGGATTGGAAATATTTACTTGGTCAACTCAATGGGCAAAAGACACTAATCAGAGGAAATCACGACCCAAAACACTTTACAAATAGAATAAAAGATTTATTTGCAGACATAAAAGACTACAAAGAGATAAAGGATAATGGTCGCACGGTCATATTGAGCCATTATTGCATACCATTTTTTAAAAATGACTATTTGGAAAATGTATATATGATTTATGGACATGTTCATGCCACTATGGAGTATTCTATGCTAATTGACATTAAACAGTATATAGAAAATCATATGTCAGACACGGACGGAGTTAAAAACTTAGGTAAATTTTATAATGCTGGGTGTATGCTACATGATTACACACCAAAAACATTAGATGAACTTATACTTGATGATAAATAAGGAGTAAACTAATAATGAACAAATACTTAAAAAAATTAGAATTAGATGATGGGGTAAGAAATTTCATTCCAAATGAACCGCAAAACCAAGACGGAGAACATTACATAAGTCAATGGTTAGGTGAGCGTGCGGAATACGGGTTCATATCCAAAGAAACGTGGAACATGGATGTGTCCCTTATATTTTGGATATACGAGAGGTTCTCAATGTATAAAGAATTTAATGATGTTGACCTGACGTATGAGGACATAACAATAAATGGAGAAACCCTTTGTCTAAAGGATTGGCTCGATAGAATAATATGTCTTTCGGGGGACTTGTGTAAAAATTATATTGCTTGGGACGAAAATTATCAAAATAAATTACAAGTATTATTAGATATAGTTACAAAAACAATACATGCTTGGTGGTGGTAGATTATGAAAAACTAGGAAAAGTACGAGAAAGAAATAAAGGCTGTAGGTTACAACCTTGCGATGGCTATATAGGCAATGGATATGATATGAGGGTATCCTATAGGGGAGATTACTGTAAATACGGCAAATTATACATGCAAGACCAAGGATATATGGAGCCGCCAACGTGCGAATGAATTATATGTTCTAAATAAAGGTCTATATACGGACTTTACTGATTATTGCAGTTACGGAGAACGGATGGAAAATGAGTAACGAACATGAAGAACGTGAATATAATACTATGATAGAGGATGTGAACTTTGACTATTTTAGAGACAATGGTGCATTATGGTGAGTAAATCGCCAATTGTACCTATTTGGCATGACTTTGGCTGTTGACGTGGACGACAAAGGACATAGTTACAATCTACGCCCAGTATGGTGCAAGTTCAGGGGGTTTGACGAGGAGTATGAAACAATGGGGTTTGAAAAGTTGACGAGATATTTTGCCGATAACGGGGATGTTTTATTGGGGGATATAAAAGAGGAGGAATGGTGTGTAATTTAATGAGTAGTTTTAAAATATACGAAAAACAAAATGTCAAGATATTTCCAACGGTTTCTCCATGCGAATATGACGTGTGCCAAATCATACAATCTCCTAATGAGATAATAGAGTTGATTAAAGAAAATCTCCCAATGCCGATAACAGATTATAATAATATAGACACAGTTATTTGCATTGGATATATTCCTAAGGGTGCAAATTTGTACTATGATAAAAAGAATGAGTTTATTGTGGGTGATGTATGCCTATATAATAATGATTATGATAAATTAGAATGGAAAAATGCGGAATTTAAAATTTATAAAGATAATACAATAGAGCAAATAGTCAATATTGAGTATGATATATCTAAGACTAAATGTATTGAGGTGTGATAATGATGAACAAAGAAGAAATAGTAAACTTGTTATATACAGAACTTGGGGACATATATTGCTACAACTGTCGCCACCAAGGGGAGGACTGCGAGGACTGTTACCGTAAATATATGGACTGGGCAATTAGGAAAGAGACTTGTGAGCAGTTGGCAGGTAGGATAGTAGATGAATAATCCATATGAAAATTTAAAAACAAATGAACACTCTACATTCAAATATAATGAATTTTGTGAATTAACAAATAGCACCCCAGTTACACCAAAGCAAAAGGTTGCCCAATTTAACGAGTGGTCTAAATATATGGATTTAACTAAAGGGTACAATAAAATAACTTTAAATAAGGTGTATGATACGGACGAGATGCTTTTAATCTCTCATAATCGTAAATTTACAGAATATATATCAGACCTTATAATAATGTACTTGGCAAATAGCAATAAAAAGGTGGAGACTTTAACATATAAAGAATTTGCAGAATACCTATATATGGTAAATAAAAATTATTATAAAGCCAAATATAAAAAAATGGAATATATTGACGAATTTGAAATGCACACTGATATTTTGTATTTTACAAAAGATGTTGCGGCAAAACACATATACAATGACATGGGTATGTTCTTTAATATAACAGATAAAATTATAAAAGAAATAATAAGAAACGCCCTAAAATCATTAGAGAATAAGGGGCTTATAATATGTAATACTAATTTTAAATTATATAAAACGGTCAAAGTTAAGGAATCCCAATATGTGACCAAAACATATATATGCAATGACGACCAAAGAAAAGAGTTCCTAAATATTAGAAAAAAGATAATGATAAAACATAATGTAAATAAACTCCAAGACGTAATATATCTAAAAAAAGACGAAAGAAACTCTTACTTTAAAGACCTCAGAATTGCGCTCCAATCATCCCCGGTATTGAATAATTGTTCAAAATATGCAAACGCTTTCGATATTGAATATGGGGACAAGGCAGTACAATACGAATATAAACGAATAGTTGCGGAAAATAAAAAAATAATAAATAATAATTTACAATACAAACTTTTGACTACCAAAGAACTTGAATGTATAAATAACGTATTAAAGGTGCAGTTCATAGATAAATTCATTGATATCTAAAATCTGAATATCCCTATCTTTCTATATACACTACGTTAGTATATAAGGAAGAATCGGGATATTTTAACAAATTGCCCGATTTGTTAAAAAATACAATGTTATATACTCTAATCAAAAAGCTACCATTTATGTTCTAATATAAGAACCTATGTGGTAGTTTTTTTAATTATAATACCATTTTCTTACGTTATATATTATATATATAAAAAGAAATTGGTATTATAATTTTATTTCCTATTAAAAGTGCACCTCTTCCACCACTAACATTATATAATAATATAGTCAATTTGTCAACTAAAATATCATTAAATGTCACTTCGTTCCATTTAATGATATTTAAAAAAATAGTTGTAGTGGTTGGAATTATATTTAACCTATTGTGAAAATGGCTGTACAGGTTGGAATTAGTGGGTGTGAGAGGGGGGTGCTATATCACTTTTAATTATCTAAATATTCTGGAAATTTGATAATATACCCCCCAACAAACTTGTATTACTTTAACCACAACTTAAACAAGGGATAATGTTAAGTTATAACGCCTAATTGTCAACCATTGCGGCGATTTTGGTTAACCTTTTTAGAAATCTCAATTCTTAGAATTGATACAATATTGTATCTGTTATATCCTACCGGATTAGTAGGTAATCGCATGACATCAATTCGTTTTTCACACCACGTTCCTGCATCTCCGTTTCAGCACATTGTATACAATATATATATATTATATACAATATGTATATTGTATACAATGGCGGATCCGGTCGCCGCTGTACGAACATAAAAAAAACAAGGTAGTATATATGTACTACCTTGTTTTTTTTCATTAGGTTATATATGCTATATAGTATATTCATTACATTCTTTTGCTGAATGTTTGGTACAATATTCTATCAGCTCATCGAACCATTCAATGCGCTCCAGCAGGGCCTTGTAATCTGTCGTAGTATTGAATATTCTCAACTCAACGGTCGCTTGGTTCGTCAGGTTCAAAGCATAATATCGATTGCTGCACCATTTTTTACCGTCGATAATTTTAGCGTACTCCTCCCTAGTCAATGACAGTGCGTCCTGTACGGTCAGGTCGTTCAACTTCGCCCATTGCAATAGGTCGGTCTCGTAGACTCGTCCGGAATACTCCTTTATGGCCTCCCAGTTATTATTGAATATCAGCACTAACTTCATGATGGTTTCATTTTGAGCCCTTGCTCCGCAGCCCAGTGAGGCGCGGTTAACATGAACGTGCATCCCTGCGCCCTTCGTAAGCATATCCATGTTGTTAGCGGCTTTAATCACGTTCAGAAAACCGGAATACTGAAACGCTTGTAATGTCGTAGGTTGACTTACGACTTCCAGCTCCACGCTGTCGTCGGAAGTGTACCAGAACTCGCTCTCATCTCCGGATGGCACAGTATTCGGCAGGTTGTCGGCGTTTTGGTCATTATACTCTATCTCTACTCCATAGTAACGGCGCGTGCCTTCCCCGCTTGGCGTGGGATATATATGTTCGTCGCCATGGTTCACGAATACTAGTTCGGGATTATCATGGTACGGTCGTACCATGGGAGTGTATGGAGCACATTCTGTACAGTATATCTTCCCGTCTACTATACAGTAGTCATCCGTCCAACATCCGCATGAGGCGCATATTTGCATGTTCAACGCCTCTCGACAGTCATCACAGTATGCCATCCCCATCCCATCGACTGTGATATTTTCTGGGGAATACCACTGCCCGCAATGGTCACATCTACACGCATACTCATCTATGCACTCGCCACAGTAGTAATCGTGCCCATTGTTTACGGCCACCGCAGTGCTCTCGTCTACATAGTCGCCGCATCTGTCGCACCGTATCAGGCCATCACACTCGGCTGCGTTATATGTTTTCAGATTTTCCATTTTTGTGTCTCCTTTGGCTTGTTCGAAAAGTATATATATCTTTGCTATGGTTATACATTACCAAAAAAACATGGTTTTGTCAAATGTAATTTTATACACTGCAACGTTGAAATTTCAACGTTTTAGTATGTATATACATGAATATTCATGTATAAATGGCAACTAATCTTGTATTTTTATATATAAATACAGATTTTGACGTGCTATAACCATTGAAATTTCAACATTTTTCATATTGTATTTTGTATTTAAGTATTTATACATACACTGTATAAACTTTCTTTAAAATGGTATAATATTCATATATTTCAGCGCCGGCTATGTCATATAAAGGTAGCAAAAATCATGCCAACTTGTACCTGCAATATATATTCTAATTTCAGAAGATTTTTAGAATCATCATTCTAAAATCAGCCAAATTTTAGAATATATATTGAAATTCGGGATTTTATGCAAATATCATGCCAAACTGCAAATGTAATTTTATACACAGATTATTAATTTTATTCATAAAAAGTGTATGAAAATGCTTAAAACGGCTCTCAGGCTGTCGTTTATTTTGAAAAAAGTGCTACAAACGTTGGAAAATAGCCGTTTGTATAAATATGCACCAAAAAACGGCTATTTTCCCATACCATTATACCTTTAAAAATTGTAAATAATTACCAGTCCTGAAGCCGTTGAAATCACTGGCTTGCAGAAATCGTCTGAAAATTCAGATAATATTTTTCTAACTGTAAATAATTTACACTCGGAAAACTTTTTTAAAATGGCATTTTGGCATAGTAATTGCATATGATTTTAATAAATATTCTAAAAATACCCAATTAGATTGAATATTCTAATTTTTAGAGATTTTTAGTATATATATTCTAAAATTTTACGATTTTTAGAGTAATCGTTCAAATAGAACATATATACTAAAAATCCAATATAATTAGAATATATATTAAAACGGTCGCTTTAATGCAGTAAAGCGTTAAACACTTAAAGCAAATACTTTAATACATTAAAGTTATAAATAGGTAAAATCATGTATACTGTATTCATTTCTGAATTGATTGCAATAGGCTGAAAATTATGTTATAATAATAATACATGCGAAAAGTGAATTGTTTGGAAAGCTGGGAATTTTCAGACAATTCAAAATATTCAGAAAAAGAATACGCTTTCGACACCGGGGTAATCGGGAATTAATTTTTTCGGCGGAGGTAATCGGAAGAAAAATTTTTCCCACAAAAATTTAAAAAAATACTTGACAAAATATTATTTCTATTATAATATTAAATCATAAAGAAAAACAAAACTTAAACATTTATAAAAAGGGGAAAATAAAATGAAAAAGATAATAAGCCCCAGTAAAATTGTATACAACATAAAAGAAGATGACGTAATAAGCTGTAAACACGAACTAAAAAAAACAACCGGTTATAATAATGTAGATGAGATGTTGGATGAAATAAAAACATTGAACGTTGGAGGAATGATTGACATTCAACTTGATTATGAGCGCAAACAAATATTCATATTTAAGGGAAATGACATTATTATATTAATTATAAACATTAAAGAAATGTATTGACAATATAATTAAAGTATGATATTATATGAAATGTGGACAAGGAAAAGAAAGTAAGTTAAAATTGAAAACTAATTGGAGGTTTAGAAAATGAAAGTAAGGAATATGGAGAATGTAAAAGGAAACGTCATTAAAAATCAGTTTATTATTACTGATTTGGACAAAATAACATTTCAAAGTTACGACACAATGATTATAGAAATGGACAAGGAGGAAAAGACCATAAAAATAAACAGGAATTTTTCCGATAGCGCAACAACAAATAAATACGCTTGTCGGTTTATGAGTAACTTGTTTGGAAAAACTTTTCATAAATCAGACGTTATGAATATGTTGGGCTTGGCGGACGAAGGTGAAAAATGGGTGGATTGGTACAAAACAGCATGGAAAATAATACCATTTGAGGAATGGAACGTATAAACAGAAATCAAAATTTAATATTAAATATCAATTTTAAAAATCAATACTGAAAAATAAATTTGAAAATTGATAAACAAAATTGATATTTAATATTGACAATTATTATTTGATATTGTATAATAAATTTGGAGGTAAAAAAAAAATGAAGGTAAAATTGGATGCAGTAGGATATAATTCTAACATTGATATATTTTACGATAGTATAGTAAAAAATGATTGCGACATGATAACAGTTACGACAGATAGTTATTACAAGGATGATTTGATTGATTATTCTGAAGATGAAATATTGGAAATAGTCAAACAAAATATACAGAATAAGCAAGTGTCTTATGGCTTAAAGTTGGACATGGACAATGTTGAAGATGTGCTATTGACCGTTAAAATTTGGTGTCAAAGAAATTAATTTTGAAAAAGTAAAAATATAACTTGACTTTGAAAGCCAAAAATGATATTATGTAAACATAGTTAAAGAGAACGACAAACCAACAGGAGGTTCAAAGATGATTAATTTTAAAGACATTGATTTTTTAGCGATGTGGATGAACGAAGAAGTTAAAAAAGTGTGTTCAAACAATTATAGCGATGTAATGCTGGACTTGAACAGACTGCATGAAAACAGATATTG
>Ga0172378_10003744_pt1 | contig 14292 bp, 11 predicted proteins | sample GrowelOW332metaG_FD_119755 | JGI IMG/M metagenome (GOLD analysis project Ga0172378, IMG submission 119755) | Groundwater microbial communities from an aquifer near a municipal landfill in Southern Ontario, Canada - Pumphouse #3_1 metaG | ecosystem: Environmental > Aquatic > Deep subsurface >... | reverse complement strand
TACGTCTTCAAAATCAATTGGAATTGAAATAATTTACGTTAAATATTGCTTAATAATTCGATTATCCACGAGATTTTATTACTTTTGTAAAGTTCAAAATATAAACAATTGAAATTATGAAAAAAATACTGATTGCAATATTCGCCATTATGCCTATAATGGGGTTTGCACAAAGTAATACAACATTAACTCCTGAACAAAAGCTGGAACAAGCTCAGAAACAGTTAGATGAAGCTCAAAAAGCAGTTGAGCTGGCTAAAGTTAATGCAGCAAAAGCACAGAAAGAAGCTGCTGAAGCTAAAGCCAATGCTGAAGCGCAGACAAAAGCTTTGACAACTAAAGCACTCGCAGAAAAACAAGCCATTATACAAGACAAAATAAAAAAAGCACAAGAGGAAACCATACGACTCAACACAGAAGCAGAACGGCTCAATAATGAAGCCAAAAAATTAAATAGTTCAAATACTACAACAACTTCTGTGATGAACTCTGAAAAGACGGAGAAAAGCTCTTCTGTGAAAAATGAAGAAACTGTAACTCAAGGAAAAAATATAAAAACACAAGAAAACACAAATTCTAGTGCAGGATGGAGTATTCCTGATAAATCTTCCATCCAAAAGGAAAAGAAAAATACCAATGAAAAAAAATCAGATGATTTATCTGACTATCTTGCAGGTGCAGTTCCTACAGAAAATGGAAACGTAGTTTTTACTCTTGATTACGACGTTCCAGGAAAAAACGCCCAACAAATTTATGATATCACCTACAATTATGTAAATGATCTCACGCAAGATGACAACCAAAAAGACAAGGGTGCAAGAAGTAATATAGTATTAGTGAATAAAAACGATTATGAAATGGTTGCACGCCTAACAGAATGGATAGTATTTAACGATAATTTTTTCTCTCTTGACCGTTCTGAAATGGACTATACACTAATAGCCAAATGCACTGACGGTCATCTCCTTATGACTATAGAACGCATTAATTATAGTTATGAGGAACATCGCAGTACGAGTCTCAAGACTAGGGCAGAAGAATGTATCACAGATAAATACAGTCTCACCAAAAAAGGAGACAAACTGAATCATATATATGGAAAATTCCGCAAGGCAACCATCGATCGCAAAAATAAAATTTTCAATGGTATTAAGACTTCTTTAAATTGATATTATGGATTCAGAAAACTCAAACATCAGGCATCATCGTCAACAAAAAAGAGAATCTCAAGACAGATTCTTAAAATTGCGCAATTTGCTCAACATCATCTTCATGATTGGGGCTATTGCAGGTGTCGCTTTATATTTTACGGCTTATCAAACAATAGGAACAATAGTAATATTGGCAGCAATAGTCTTTAAAATCATTGAGTGCTGCATCCGATTTTTTTATTAATGAAAAGATTTTTTACAATAACTCTCATACTTTGGGCCATCACTTTGGGCAGCAAAGCACAAATTGTCAATAATGATAGGATAAATCAGATTGACGCGAATGGGAACATTACGAATTTAAAGCAAAACAAGCAGAATGCCGATTCTTTAGGAAGTGACAAAGAGATACCTATAGGTATAAAAATCTGGACTGTCGACCGTCGTTTTGGTGACCGCACCTCAGTAGAGCCTGACACGCTTTCTCACATGTTCATGAATACAATCTTCACAACGGGACTAAGAGGGGAATATAACTCTACGGGAAACCTTGGTGCACCTCGCATCAATCGCATTTTCATCGACCGGCCACAAGACGAGCAGTTCATCTTCATTCAACCTTATGATTTTTTTATCACTCCCATCGACCAGTTTCATTTTACGAACACCCTATCTCCATTTACAAATCTTTCATATAACACTTGTGGTGATCGTACTGATGGAGAAGATCATTTCAATGCTAAATTTGGTGTAAATGCAGGAAAACGGCTTGGCCTTGGTTTTAATTTCAATTATTTGTATGGGCGCGGATATTACTCCAGCCAAAGTACCTCACATATGAATTTCACCCTCTATGGTTCCTATCTTGGCGACCATTACCAAGCCCATCTCTTATTATCTACCAATCACCAGAAGGTAACTGAAAATGGAGGAATCACCACTGATGATTATATCATTCATCCTGAAATATATAATGAAAGCTATGAGACATCAGAGATTCCTACGGTATTGAATAAAAACTGGAATCGTAACGATAATCATCATATCTTCTTCAGTCATCGTTACAGTCTCGGCTTCAGCCGAAAAGTTAAAATGACAGATGATGAGATCAAAGCTCGCAAGTTCGCCATGGAAGCCAAGAAAGACGAAGAAATGCGCGATGCAAAAGAAAAAGCGCAACTTGAGACAAAAAAAAATGGCGGCAAGTTTGATGAAGAAGCTTTCGACAAAAATCTAAAAAAGGCAAAGACTTTTACAGGCCGTAAAGAGAACGATAAGGTTGCCGGTAATGAACCTATTGACACTCTAAAACGCAACAACAATCGCATTGTCGTTGTGGGAAAAGCTGGGGCAGATAGCATAAAATCCACTGAGAAAAAAGCTCAGGTAGATACAATGTGGCTGAAGAATGAGTATGTGCCCGTTACAAGTTTTATCCATACCTTGGAATTCAATAATGCCACGCGTATCTACGAAGCTTATGAAACCCCGGCGAACTATTATCTCAACACCTATAAGATGGATGAGGAACTCATGCTCGATTCTCTATACGATAAGACACGCTACTATAATATCAAGAATACCTTTGCCCTTTCATTGCTCGAAGGCTTCAACAAATGGGCCAAAGCAGGCTTGAAAGCTTTCATAAGCCATGAAATGCGCAACTTCGTCCTACCCGATTCTATAGGTACGACCTCATGGAAGGAGAACGTCGTCACCATTGGTGGCCAATTGACAAAGACAGAAGGAAAACTATTCCATTATAATGTCTTGGCTGAATTTGGGATAGCCGGTGAGGATGCTGGCAGCCTTAAAGTAGACGGAACAGCCGACTTGAATCTCAAGCTTTTTGGTGATACCGTATCGTTGGCTGCAAGTGGATTCTTCCATCGCAATGAGCCAACCTTTTATTACCGACACTATGCATCCAGACACTATAAGTGGGATGATAACCTCAGTGAGATTACTCACAGCCGTATACAAGGCATTCTGAGCTGGCAAAAGACTCATACTGCTGTGCGTGTGGCTGTTGATGAGATTACCAATTATACATATTATGGACTTCAGTATTCCATTAACGATAAAAATTATCGGCTTCATAATGCTGTCAACGTACGACAATGTGGAGATGCCATCAGTTTGTTCACACTCCAGCTGACGCAAAACTTCAAGTCAGGGCCTTTCAACTGGGAAAATGTAATCACTTATCAGAAATCGAGCAAGGTTGATGTATTGCCCGTTCCTGAGATCAATATCTACAGCAACCTCTACTTGAAATTTAAAATTGCAAAAGTTCTGAAATGTGACTTTGGTGTTGATGTGAGATACTTCACTAAGTATTATGCCCCAGATTATGCCCCAGGACTTGGTCAATACTGCGTTCAGGAAGGAAACTCCCGTACAGAGGTGGGAAATTATCCCATAGTGAATATCTATGCAAATTTCCATCTTAAGCACACTCGTTTCTTTGTAATGATGAGCCACGTAAACGAAGGATTGAGCACTAGCAACTACTTCCTCACTCCTCACTACCCTCTCAATCAGCGCACTCTGCGATTCGGAATAAGTTGGAACTTCTATAATTAAAATACAACACACGATCCTGCAAATTAAGAAAATGTCGGATAATATTAAAACTAATTCTCTGAAGGCATGGCTTCAGGCTGCTCGTCCAAAGACCCTTTCAGGAGCAGCAGTTCCAGTAATCATAGGCACTGCCTTTGCAATAAAAGATACTGGTATGACGGGATTCCAATGGATTCCATCATTACTCTGCTTTCTTTTTGCATTCACCATGCAGATAGATGCTAACTTCATAAACGACTATTTCGATTTCAAGCATGGCAATGATGATCATACCACAAGACTTGGCCCTAAGCGCGCTTGTACAGAAGGATGGATAACACCAAAAGCAATGATGTCTGGCATCCTCATTACAACTTCCATTGCCTGCATTATAGGTCTTCCTCTTGTATTATGGGGTGGTTTCGAACTAATCCTTATAGGTTTACTATGTGTTGTTTTTTGTTTTCTCTATACCACCTCACTCTCCTATTATGGATTAGGCGATTTGCTTGTGCTGCTTTTCTTTGGTGTCATACCAGTATGTCTCACATATTATCTTGAGTTGCCTACTCTGATGCACACCATCACTTGGGAAGTATTCTTTGCTTCACTTGCTTGTGGAATGGTTGTTGACACATTATTGATAATCAACAACTATCGGGACCGAGAAAATGACCTACGCAACCATAAGATGACCCTCATTGTTCGCTTGGGAGCACAAAAAAGCGAATGGCTGTATCTTGCTCTCGGCATCGGAGCATTCCTTACTATGGTAACTATTTATGCTTTCCATTTTCTGACCACATCTGACAAAGGCCTCTCTTTTGTCTCCATGGCATTGCTGCTCATCTACCCTATTCTGCACAAGAAGACACAAATGAAGATGAAATCCATCAATCATGGTATTCAGCTCAACCAAATCCTCAGCTTGACAGCACGCAATATGTTCATCTACGGCATCACCTGTGCAATAGGAATCCTAATCTTAATGTAAAATGATTCAGCAGGTTAACTTGGATTTAATGGAATTCGTGGAGAAACAGATACTTCCACGCTATGTGCAATTCGGTGCCAGCCATGGCCTCGGGCATGTGCAGAGAGTGATTAAGAATAGCCTTGAACTCGCACGTATTACGGGAGCAGACATCAATATGGTCTACACCACTGCCGCCTATCACGATCTTGGCATGAGTGGTCCTAGGGCCATACATCATCTCACAGGAGGGAAGATTCTCGCTACTGATGCACGGATAAAGAAATGGTTCTCACCACAGCAAATCACTATTATGAAAGAAGCCATAGAAGACCATCGTGCATCGGCTTCTCATTCGCCCCGCTCTCTATATGGCAAAATAGTAGCAGAAGCTGATCGCGACCTTGATGCAGTCGTGGTCTTCACACGTGCAATACAATATGGCCTTGAGAAACAACCGGAACTCAACGCGGAAGAGCAATGGAAAAGATTCCAGGAACACATGCTCGCCAAATATTCCTCAACAGGTTACATTCGATTGTGGCTTCCAAATTCACCAAACCGCGAAAAACTGAAGCAAATCCAGGACATCATAGCAGACGAAAAGCAGCTCCATAGTTGGTTTGACAGCATCTATTCCAAGATTGTACAGTAGCTTCTGATTAATGAATTTGTATTTGCTTTTTAGCTATTTATTAATTAATGTTTAAATCAAAAAATAATAAATTTGATTCGTCGATAAAATTTCAAAAAAGTGTAGTCAAAATCATGCCGGAAAAAATCGAAGAATAGCTTCTGAAAAGACCGGTTTTGCTCCTTATTATGCAGAAAATCACCCTTCGATTTGTAAAAAATATCCTTTTGGAAAGTAAAAGATCGTCTTTTACACTTCTGTTCATTGCTTTTTGCGATGCAAAAAGCAATCTTTTAGCCCCCAAAAGACATACATTTTGCATCTTTTTAGCCGCTGAAAATAGGTTCTAAAATTCAAAATACAGCGTATTATTTTGATAATCAATAAGATAGGAAAATAGCTCAAATTTCGCTTATTTGTGACCAACATCCTCTCAGCTTCAAAATATCGCAATATATAGAAGGTTTTTAAAAACGTTCATCGATAAAATTCTCCATTTCGTCCTTTCTGAATTCCCCAGATTCAAAGCTTTTGCCAATTTTAGGAACAGTTACATAAAAAACTCTCCAGAGTGGAGAATGGCACTTTCAGCTTTGATAAAAAAGCAGGGGATTTATTGTGAGATTTCAGAAGAAAATGTACAGCCTGTAAAACTTTTCTTAAACCCTTTTTCTAATGGATTCTTCCGTATATTAACTATAATCTGTTTGAATTGTTCGAGATCGCAGAAAATTCATCAAAAAGACCAAAATAATATAGCTAAAAAAAAATAAAAAATACTCTTTTCTCTATTCACTTTCCACAATATTTATTATCTTTGCAAAAATAAAAGGAGACGAAACCGAGGGGTGTATTGATTCGATTGGGATAGTCATCAAATAAAAAATTAAGACCGAGAAGACTTCTTTTGCTAATGGCGGGCCATATAAAGCCCTTCGGGGCCTAAGCTGCAAGGCCGGTGGATTACAAAGGCGGAGAGCTCTCAAATCATTAATGCTCGGACTTATCATCACATCATCATACACCCCTTTTTTCCTTAATTTTACTTCATCACAATTAAAGAAAAAATATGTTTAGCGGGATAATAGAAGGTGTGGCTACAGTTGTAGCAGTGAAAAAATATCAGGAAAATATTGATTTCACCTTAAGATGCTCATTTGTTGATGAACTCAAAATAGATCAAAGCATCTGCCATAATGGTGTATGCCTTACTGTCGTAAAAATTGAGAATGACACATATAGCGTTACAGCCATGAAGGAAACGCTATTGCGATCGAACTTAAGCCTACTGAAAGAGGGAGACCTTGTAAATGTAGAGCGTTCGATGATGATGAATGGAAGACTCGACGGCCATATCGTGCAAGGCCATGTGGATGAAACGGCACGCTGCATCGCCATAGATGACGCAGACGGCAGCACATATTTCACCTTTGAATATAAATATAATAAGGAAATGGCTCGCAAGGGGTATTTCACTGTCGACAAGGGTTCGATAACCGTCAATGGCGTATCGCTTACCGTTTGCGAGCCTACTGCCAACACGTTCAAGGTGGCAACCATTCCATATACCTTCCAAAATACTAACTTCTGTGACATTACGCTGGGAACCATAGTGAATATCGAATTCGACATCCTCGGCAAATATATAGCAAGATTGCAAGATTTTCGATGACCTTTAAAGATTTTTTTGTATATCCAATATGTAAACGATTGCAATTTTTTGTTAAATATCGATAGACTGACTAAACTTTCAGATGAAAGAGTGGTCTAATTAATCGGAATATAATAATTAAGATTGGTGTTTATGCAGAAAATTCGGAAAATCTCTATGGTTGGCTCCATGCTCCTGTCATTTTCTCAAACAACAAAAGCACGGAAATTGACAGTGAAACAAAGCATCGGCTCTGCTCCTCAAAACTGCATTTCACTTCAGAAAACACATTTGCAGAGACTGAATTCTGATGAAGACAAAAAACAGACCGAGGCTGAATTGATGTCATCACTGAGTTTTAACATAAGTCAGGATTTCATTTACAATCTATCGCCAAAAAGAGGAAGGACTGTAGTCTTTTATGACAAGGTTTTATCAACACATAGATAAATTCTATTATAATGGGTCCTATAGCACATAGTCTAGACAGAAAGCAACTTGCATAATTAAGCACCATTTCAAACAGTTGCCCAACTTGATCCTATCAAAGCTATAAAATACGAATAATTATTCATACAAAAATAAATTAGAATATATGGAAATAAATTGCGCAATTATTGATGATGATGTCAAAGCTATTGACTTATTAGCAAGTTATGTCAACAAAACCAATTTCTTGAGACTTATCGGTACTTACCGAAGTACCATAGAGGCAATAAAGGACATTCGGGAAAGAAATGTTCAGCTGGTATTCTTAGACATCAAAATGCCCGAATTGAGCGGGTTAGAGTTTGCAAAGATTTTGCCAAAAGGGACAAAGATAGTCTTCACCACAGCACATAGTGAGTATGCTATAGACAGCTACAAAGTAAATGCACTCGACTATCTATTAAAGCCGATTAGCTATGAGGACTTTTTCTTGTCAGCAAACAAGGCTCTGGAGTGGTTCACTATTATAGTTAATAAGAGGGCCAGCTTGGAAGACAGATTCATCTTTGTAAAGAGTGACTATAAATTGGTGAAAATCAACTTAGAAGACATTATCTATATTGAAGGGGAAAAGGATTATGTAAAAATCGTAATGGAGAAAAAAGAACCTATTAAGAGTTTGATGAACATGAAAAAAATAGAAAAGTACCTTCCTTCACCAGAATTTCAACGCATACACCGGTCTTACATTGCCCACATGAACAAGATAGAATTCATTGATCGCTCCAGAATAGTATTCGGAAAAGAATTTATACCAATCTCCGAAAGTTATAAGGAAGTAGTACGGAATTTTCTGGATAGCCATACCATATCATAACAGTTCCATAGGAGAGCTGATGAATGTAGTTGCACCATGTTCTAAGAGAAAATTCTTATCACGGAATCCCCAAAGAACGCTAATGCAAGGCATTCCACTATTCATAGCGGTTTGTATATCGACATCACTGTCACCTATATAAACCGCATTTTTCTTGTCTACCTTTAGTTGCCTGAGAGCCTCCTTCACTGTATCTGGCGCTGGTTTTTTACAGATATTTTCCTTTTCTCCTATAGCAACACTCACATAATCACCAAAGAAATGGAGACACAATTCTTGAGTAGCCGCATAGAACTTGTTACTAACAATAGCAAGGTGTTTCCCTCTGGCTTTCAATTCTTTGAGAGTTTCCATAACACCTGGATATGGTTTGGTCGTATCAAGACTATGAACAAGATAGTGTTCACGGAAAGTTTCATAAATGTCTTCAAACATAGGATTCGCCAATCCTTCTGGGACTGATCTCTCCATAAGCTTTTTTACACCATTCCCCAAAAATTTCCTAACCTCTTCAAGACTTTTTTCCGGCATTCCTGAACTTCTTAAAGCATAATTAGCACTTGCAGTTAAATCCTGTAGTGTATTGAGCAAAGTGCCATCTAAATCAAAAATATATGTATCGTAATTCACCTTCTGCTTCTATTAATCATTAATTTTATTTTGTGATTATACTGATCTGATTTTATCAAATCTTCTATTTTAATGCTCATTCTGTATTGCCAATGATTCATAGCATCATAAGGAGTGTTTATCCGCTCGCTATAAATATCTTTGTTTCTCAACTCCAAATCCATAGAAAGCCAATCCTGAATGGAAAGTAAACACAGCAATGAAGGACAATACATATTCTTTGCCACGATTTCCTCTGCGAGTTGTGGAGGCAGGTGCAGAGGAGCCCTTCCTTCCTTCTGCAACATAGTTACATAATATCTTTGTGTGCGGCCAGGATTCTCTTCCCACCACAATCTGAGAGTTGGAAGGTCATGTGTCGATATCATACATACTGACCGATACGGATTTGTTTCGAGATGAGCAAACTCTAATTGACTTGTCCTTGGTAATGATTGAATCTCCAAAGACAATATCCGCATCTCATCCATTACATTGGAAACACAGGAAGGCAACATGCCCAAGTTCTCTCCTAAAACAAGTAATCGTGTGTCTTCCAGTATCTGAGAAAGCCTTCTCTTTGCAATATGAGCCCAATAATTATCATGTCGCTGACTGTAATAATTATTATAAAGACTCATAAAACTATCTTTTTCCTCTCCGCTCAAGACTTCATATACTGGGGCTTTGAAAGCCTCGAACCGTGGATGGAACATTCTTTTGTGATATGGATCTTCCAAAAATAGGACATTTTCCAATAGTCTATATAGTCCATCTCTTATCCAAAGACTATTCTCGTCATTTTTACCCTTAAAATATTCCTGTATTTTTACTTGAGTATCAAACTCGCTCTTCAAGCAATAAATACCATAAGATTGCTTTTCCAAGAAATGTTCCTTCACATAATTTGCATGCAATCCAAACAATTCCGTGATAATTTTGTCATTGATGAAAGGCTTTGTAAAAAGTGTTTCTCTAAAAGAAATACCAAACAAGTTAATTTCATCTATACTCATAGGTAATGCCGGAGAAAAATGGCCAAGTACCGAAAACACATCTTCTTCAGGGATTTCCCAAAAGCGGAAATAACCTACAATATGGTCTATACGTACAGCATCAAAGAACTGTTCCATATATTTCATGCGAACATTCATCCATTTACCTACATCCGGGTTCTCCCATTTCAATGTCTGGAATTCCCAGTTTTGCCCATAAGGAGCTTCTTTATCTGGAGGCGTTCCCATTCTCTGGTTGAGATTAAAATAGTCAGGATGTACCTTAACTTCCACACTATTGCGAGATATGCCTATCGGAAGGTCACCTATTATAATTAGCCCTTTCTTACCGGCATATTCTTTTGCTGAAACCAATTGCTTATAAAGGTAATACTGAACATAGTACACTTCATCTATAGGATAACTTTCATCTGAAATAAAAGCAGCATAATCTTCAAGCCAGAAACGATTTATATTAAAGTAATCCTTGAAATCTTCAGATGCCAAGATTTTATTTCCTTCTTGAGAAAACAAATCATCTACATAGGCTTTCTTTACTCTATCTACAGAAGGATAGTCACTATATTCATAAGCATTGAGCTCCAGACGCTGTCGTTGATAATTTATCACCTTCTTTTTATCTTTCAATTGCCCTATCGAATTAAGATCAAGATAGTGAGGATGAAGGGCAAATGCAGATATTATATTATAAGGATTGCTATCCCCCCAATCATGAGAATGAGTGGTATCATTGACTGGAAGCAGTTGAATGGCACGCATTCCAACTGATGAAGCCCAATCTATGAAATATTTCAAATCTCCAAAATCCCCTACTCCATACGAATGTTCTGATCTCAATGAGAATAAAGGGACTGCCACACCAGCCATTCTCCATAAAGCTTCTTTCAGTCTCAGATTCTCCCCATAGAGCACTAATACTTGGCCATCATCCAACTTTTCCTCTCCCACGATGCGATTTTCGCCTTCTTCCCAAGTTTTGAATCGATTGGTTTCTTCGTCAACAATAACAAATTTATACTCCAAAGGAAGGTTAATCCCGCAAGCATTCATAGAAAGCATCCATTCGGAATTGCCTACACATGTCATTCTCTGAAAAAGAGATGTATTCCAATTGCCCAAAGCAGGATGATTTCCACATACAGCCAAGGCTTCATTTTTCTGCAACTGGGGTGCTGACACTCTGAACAAAATTGTCTTGCGGAAAAGAGAAAAGCGTACTTCTTTCACTTCGTCATGGGATTTAAAGCCCATATAAGTAGCATAAGCACCCGTATAAAGATTTGCTTGAAGAGGTGTTTCATGCCATTGGTCGCGAAATATATAGTCTTTCGTACTGTCAAAACTATAAAGCCTCGGTACGAGAGACCATTCCTTTCGAAACACTTTCCCTTCACTGTCTTCCACCTGATAGTAGTATACAATCGCTGTAATAGGATGTTGGCGGGACTCCATAACAGAAGTTTCCAAGGTCCAGAATTCTCCATCTTGAGTATGCATCAGCATATCATAATCCATTTTATGACCGTCTCCGCTATGATAGGAAATCAAAATGTGAAGCGACTGTCCCCACAATGTATTATAAAGAATGCTGAAATTTAATTTCATGTCTACAAAATTTGATAAAATGCAAAGTTAGAAAAAATAATTCAATAATTCAATCTTATCAATTAAACTTTTTGTATCTTTGCACCAATTTTGATTAAAACTATTATGAATAAAGAACAAAAAAAGAAATATCTCATATCCGCAGGATCCTGTCTGGTGATTATGCTGGGGATTTTTTACTATTATTTTTTTGCAGCTTTTTCCCAGAAAAAAGAAACACAATATGTATATGTTGATTCTGACGACAACGCCGACTCTGTTCTAGCAAAGCTCACTCCGATAGGTACAAAAGCAGGTGTTACGGCTTTTAGTACTCTCGTACATCACAGTTCTTACGCTGACAATATACGCACAGGAAGATACAAGGTAAGCACCAACATTGGAGCATTACAGCTCTTCCGCCATCTTAAGAACGGCTTGCAAGACCCTGTCCGCCTCACAATTCCATCCGTAAGGACATTAGATAAATTGGCCTCTGAAGTATCCAAGAAGTTGATTATCGACAGTACGACTATTCTAAGAGCTCTGACCAACGAAAATGTATGCCAGGAATATGGATATAATACAAAAACCATAGCCTGCATGTTCATCCCCAACACTTACGACATTTATTGGAATATCTCGCTGGATAAATTCCTCAAAAAAATGCAGAAAGAGAGTAAAAACTTTTGGAACGAGGACAGAATCATGAAAGCACAGCAACTTCATCTCACACCCGTTCAAGTAATCACTCTTGCAAGCATTGTAGATGAGGAGACTGCCAATGACAAAGAAAAGCCTATGATTGCAGGTATGTATTATAACCGGCTCAATTACCGTGATGAAAAGTATCCTGAGGGAATGCCATTGCAGGCAGACCCAACTATAAAGTTTGCCCTGAAGGATTTTGACTTAAAACGCATATACAATAATATGCTTCATATAAACAGTCCATATAACACTTATACAAATGTAGGATTACCTCCAGGACCAATCAGAATTCCTACCGTCACAGGCATAGACGCAGTACTAAATCTTGTACATCACGATTATCTTTATATGTGTGCAAAAGAAGATTTCAGTGGCACGCATAACTTTGCCCGCACATATCAGGAACACTTGAAAAATGCAGAGAAGTATTCTAAAGCTCTCAATAACAGAGGTATAGAGTAAAAAAAAGACAACCTAAAACGGCTAATTCATAAGCATGTAGATTTAACAAGGTTGTTGCAATGAACTTTATGTCTTTGTTTTATGGAAAGAAAACAACCTTTGGAAAATGGATTTTTCTTTATGAAATTCATTAATTGTCTTCTATTCAAAAGCTTTTAAGATGTTATAGAGTTCCCTTTATTGTTATATATCAATAACATTTAGTTACATGAAAATAAAATATGCAAACACTGGCAAATATCAGCCAACTTTTTTGTATCTTTGCATTCATAATATAAAAATATGTAACTATGATAACGAAAGAAGAAAATGCTAACGAAGAGAAAAAAAGCTTGAGCTTCGTAGAGCAGCTCGTGGAGGAAGACTTGACAGAAGGAAAGAATGGAGGACGCATACAGACACGTTTTCCTCCGGAACCTAATGGCTATCTCCACATCGGTCATGCAAAAGCCATTTGTATGGACTTTGGTATTGCCGAGAAATATCATGGTGTATGCAACCTCCGATTTGATGATACAAATCCCAGCAAGGAGAACACTGAATACGTAGACAATATCCTTAACGATATCAAGTGGCTAGGCTTCAAATGGGGAAATATCTACTATGCGTCGGATTATTTCCAGAAGTTGTGGGACTTTGCCATCTGGATGATCAAACAAGGTAACGCCTATGTAGACGAACAGACATCCGAGCAGATTGCCGAGCAGAAGGGTACTCCTACTACTGCCGGAACAGCCTCACCATATCGCAATCGTCCAATAGAAGAGAGCCTGAAACTCTTCCAGAACATGAATACCCCTGAAGCTATTGAAGGAAGTATGGTGCTGAGAGCCAAGTTCGACATGGCAAACCCCAATATGCACTTCCGTGATCCGATAATGTATCGCATCATCCAAACGCCTCATCATCGTACGGGAACCGCATGGCACTGCTATCCAATGTATGATTTTGCCCATGGGCAGAGCGACTATTTTGAGGGCGTCACTCACTCCATCTGTACGCTGGAGTTTGTTCCTCACCGCCCTCTCTATGATAAATTCATTGATTTCCTAAAAGAAATGGACGGGACGGCAAACATTCTGAAAGATAACCGCCCACGCCAAATAGAATTCAACCGGTTAAACCTCACCTATACCGTAATGTCAAAGCGCAAGCTCCATACGCTGGTGGATGAGCACTTAGTGAATGGGTGGGATGATCCACGAATGCCGACACTTTGTGGAATGCGTCGTCGTGGATATTCGCCAGAGTCTATCCGTGAATTTATAGACAGCATCGGTTACACCAAATTCGATGCACTCAATGACGTCGCTTTACTAGAAGCTGCCGTGAGAAACGACCTCAACAAGCGTGCCTGTCGCGTATCAGCAGTCCTTGATCCTGTAAAGCTCGTCATCACCAACTATCCTGACGGGCAGGAGGAAGAAATGGTTGCCATCAACAATCCTGAAAATGAACTAGACGGAACTCATGTCATCACTTTCACAAAAAACCTTTGGATAGAGCGTGCCGACTTCATGGAAGACGCTCCTAAAAAATTCTTCCGTATGACTCCTGGTAAGGAAGTTCGGCTGAAGAATGCATACATCATAAAGTGTGAAGGTTGCACTAAAGATGCCAATGGTAACAT
>Ga0172378_10003743_pt1 | contig 14297 bp, 6 predicted proteins | sample GrowelOW332metaG_FD_119755 | JGI IMG/M metagenome (GOLD analysis project Ga0172378, IMG submission 119755) | Groundwater microbial communities from an aquifer near a municipal landfill in Southern Ontario, Canada - Pumphouse #3_1 metaG | ecosystem: Environmental > Aquatic > Deep subsurface >... | reverse complement strand
TGCCCTCTTCCGTATTATTATATTGCATATACAATGTCTCAAAACTTTTTGCATCATCAGTATAGCTATCGGCATATGCCTGCATTTGTGCTGCTAATGTTGTTTTTTCAGCATCACTAATGGCTGTGCCGCTACTATCTTTAAGCGAGCCTTGAAGTTGGTCGACAATTTGGAAATTCGCATAGAGTGCAGTCATTACTTCATCCTCTGCAACAGGCTCTGTTCCGTCTTTTCCATATATGCTGATAAAATAATCCGATGATTTATAGGTATATGAAAAAAAGTCTTTAAATGTTTCATAGTTTACGCCATTTGGTTCGTAATACTGTGAATAGCCATAAGAATCCCAATAATATTTAGAATATTGTTCAACGGTTGACAAAGTATCAGCGTCCAATTCCATATTGGCTTCTTGATATTTTGTTAAAACCGCAGCGTATTCACGCAAAGATTCTAATGCTTTATTTTTAACGTATGTTGAATAGTCTGTATCCTCAATTGTTTGCTTATAATAGTCCACAGCATCAGTGCTTTCACCAGCATTTTTCAAGTTTGTGTCGACGGTTGAACGAGCCTGCATATCAGCTTGGAGAAGCGCACAGGAATATGTAGAAGATTTAATTTGAATATCGCCAATAGTCATAGCAATTTCATTTTGTTGATGACATCCCGCAAAGACAGTAACAATTAAAGCCAGCAGTGTGGCAAGACAAATTATTTTTTTAAACTTAATCATTTTAAAACCCCATTCTGCCGCATACGCAGCATTGAATTGTGAAAATTACAATACGTGCAAAACAACAAGAAAATTATATAATATTTTCACACAAAAGTCTAGTCTAATTTATTGTAATAACAAAACAGTACACAAAATTGGTAAATTTTAAGTAGTTGGGTTTACATAACTGTTAATTTGACTGCTTAACACCTATCATTGACACTTGTATACGGTGAAGCAAAAGCCAAGCGGTATTGTATGGTAAATCAAGCTCTCTGGACAACATTGCGGCTGAATATCAGCGTTTGTCTTTGGCAATCAAGAAAATCGCCCAAAACCATATCAGTAGCGTCAAATGGCTGCAGTGCATAACCATACCTGCTGTCAAGGAGGCAGTGCTTACACTGATACAAATTGCGATTTACAAGAGAGTAATACTCTTTGCAACCGTATTTCGGGCAGGTATATTCACCGTTCCAACGCATTTTCAAAAGATAATCACGACAGTATTCGTTATTACTTAATTGTTTTTGAAACCTTGCATAACTGATTGGCTTTTCTTTTGCCATAGCTATTTACCGCCTTTTGCGTTACTATGGCTCTAATTTTACAACCGTAGTTGTCCTAACCATGGTACTTTACTCGGTGGAGTAAACTAATAGTCTTAATATATTATAGAACAACCCGCAGCATAAACGCACCATCTTTCAAATCAAACTGGCAATTTCCATTGAGTTTTTCAACCGTAAATTTGATGCTTTGTGTACCCAATCCGTGTCCAGGCTCATAGGTAATAGGAAGTCCGTTTGTTATTTCTGGAGTTTGTCCGTAGGGATTTTTTATCAAAAGCAACAGCTTATTGTCCTTCATGCGTAAATCTAATGTGATTTCTCGCTTTTCAGGATCTAAAGCACAAACAGCTTGAATTGCGTTTTCCAATCCGTTAGCCAAAATTGATGCAAAATCAATATCTGCACAGGGTAGCGCTTTTGGTATCTGTATAGAAACCAGAAAGCGTATATTTTGTTTTTTCATCTTGTTTTTGTAGGATGAAAGAACCACATGAACAAGATTGTTATCACAAAACTTTTGCGGTGCTGTTTGATCGGTAGCATCAATAATTTCATTGATATAAGCTACAGTTTTGTCGCAATCGCCGTTTTGTATATAGGCCAGAATGTTGCTAAGAAAATGGCGCATGTCATGACGGATCAGCGAGATTTCGTATTCCGAGTGCTGGATCGATTCAATTTCTTTGACAGACTGGATCTGTCGGATTTTCATTAGCTGATTATGTTGTTCCGCTTCGCACTTTTCTTCGTATTCTTTAAAATAAACAACACTGAAAATTAGATAGGCCACGCACAAAACGAAAGGCAGAAACTCGAAAACAGCTTCCGAACCACTGTAAAGGAGGTTCGTATACACTGTAGCAATATAATCAAACAGATAATAAGCAGCAGGCAAAATACTGAAAATCAAAACTGTTTTAAATGGTTTGGTCAAAATCATCGCAATAGACAACGCAAAATAGCGAATAATCAAAAATCCTAATAATATGGTAATCACCGAACGAATACCGTAGACTACCCATAGCTTGCTGGTAAGTGCCAAGGCCAACATACTAAGCCATTTGCTCAACTGGCAACAAAGATAGGCGGACATAATGGCAAACAAACTGGACATCACCTTACGTTTATAGTACAGGCAATATAATAAGACGGACGGAAGGTGTGTGATAACTGGATATAGCCATTCAGTAGCCTTATAACCAATGGTTACATAAAAGAAAACTTGCAGCGCATAAACGCCGATGCAAAAGATGAGCAAAATAGCTGTATTTTTTTTATGAAACGGGATACTGAGAATTGCTGCCGATACAAACACGCCAAATAGCAGTAGTGTACTGCTATCCAGTATTTCAAATAAAAATAGTAACACCGCACACTCTCCTTTTTTATTTATTACTGAAACATTATGGCAAAGTATGCGTCTTGAAATGCTTTTCCATATCCTCTGGCAATGGGAATACGTCGTCCCGATTTTGTTCTAATTTCCGTATTGCTGAAATAGTCTACATTCGGGAGATAGACAAGATAGCTGCGATGACATTTGAAAAAGCCCTTGCTATCTGACAACTCGGTTTCAAAGGTGTAAAGTGGCTGAATTACCTCAACCGTTTTTTCTGACTTGAGGAAAAAAAATACTCGCTTGTTTTGTGCTTCTATGTACTCGATATCGTAAAGATAAATTTTTTGATATCCACCCATAGTTTTGAGAGTCAGATTTTCCGGTTCCTGACGATTGAAATCCGCGCAATTATCCATAATCTCTTTCAGCCTTTCGTAATTGATTGGCTTTATGCAGTAATCGGTTGCCTTCACGGAATATGATTGCAGAGCAAACTCTGGCGACATGGTCAAAAAAATAATTTTCACCGTCTTGTCTCTGTTGCGCAGTTCTTTTGCCGTATCCATCCCATTTAACAACGGCATGATAATATCAAGAAAGATGATATCGTATCGGACAGTGCTGCTTCCCTGAATCAATGAATCGCCATTATCAAAGCAATCTATTTGGGTCGGAGAGGATGTGGAGGCAGACCAGCTTTCAAGCATCCGTTTTGTGTCGGACAGACACCGCTCTTCATCGTCGCATATGGCAATCCGCAACATCTGCATCCCCCCCCTTGTTCACGGTAATGATTAAAGATATTTTAACATATGAATGTATCTTTTTCAACGCTGCTAGCTTGCAATTCACTCCTTAAAAACCGCATTTCACACCAACGACATTTTTTATCACCATTTTTTTGTATAATAGGTTAAAAATACGATGGTACGGATATTTCAAAAGGCGGCGATGTGATTTGTGATGACTTACGATAACCACAGTCAGCCCAGCGGAACTATTGGTAGTACTTACCACGCTGTTAATGCTGTTACCAAGAGAAAAGCATTTAGTTCTATCTAATTTTCTTGCAGTCTTATATTAAATTTTGCTGACCATAGCAATATTTCCCGAATATCTGCTGGTTATCAGCATAAAGGCAAAAAGTCTAAGGAATAGGAATAAAAGTTTGCAGAGAAGGCATCGCCTGTAATGCAGAATAAAAATAGTTTCTGCATTAGACTAGGCGCTGTTCGCATAAACAAGCTACAATAATCGGAGGGTTTTAAATGAAAAGGATTAATCAACGAGTTACTGCGGGCATTTTAATATTTAGTATAGCATTGACCATCCTGCCAATTACTATATTTGCAAAAAACAGCGTGCTTTACGGCGATGTCAACCGAAGCAGTACTGTTGACCAAAACGATGTAAACGACCTAAAAAAATATATTGCAGAATATGACATTGATATTGATACAGTGGTGGCTGATGTCAATCTTGATAGCACCGTGGACTTGCAGGATGTTTTGCTGATAGAAAAATATATCGCAGGACAAAATATAAAGCTCGGCGATAATGTGACAATTACCTTTGATACGGATGGTGGTACAGCTGTTGATCAGATTATGCTCTGTAACGGTGCCACCATAACCGATATAACCGATGAGCCTGTCACCCAAAAGGACGGGTATATTTTCACTGGTTGGGTAAAAAATGATGGATCACATTTTTATGCGGAGGATCCTATCACCATAGATCTGGATCTTAAAGCGAAATATGAAGTTCTTAATTCTAATATGATTGAAACCCCGGAATCATATGCGTTGGAAGACCAGTCCCCTGATCTTACATACAGCATTGTTACAACTGAGAATTCCACTGCCGCTGATGTTTTGGCAAATGTTTTGCTGACCGCAACGGACGGCTCAGACCCGGTAGAGCTTACCGCAGAAATGGTTAACAGCAAACTTTTCACAATTTCTGCGGTGAACGGATTTATATCTGGATGCTCTTATGAGCTAGCTTTAGACGATGGGTTAACTTTTCAAGACAAAGCCGCATCAATTCGTAAAGCAACCTTCACTATTTATAAGGACGAGGTTGATGATTTACAGTATAATAGCGATATCATCTACATCAAGGATACCGCAGAAATGTCTTACACCATTAGCGATACAGGTACCACAGTGCCTGTTTTAGATATTTCGCTCATCAGCGAAGAGCAATCGGATATCGTTACAGGAACCTTTGACTACACTGCCGGCAACTTAGCTGTTGGCGATACCTTATGCATTTATAAAACAGTAGATCCGCGCGATCGAGATTATATTACAAATGAATATCCGGATGACCCTCAGTCTTTCATTAAAGTAACCGGTATAGATGGTGTTACCATTTGTTTTAGCGGACTTGAAAACGACGATGCTTCAACTGTAATTTTTATACCACAAACCGTACCTTTTTCTGTATCAACCATACCTTCAAGCAGCACCGCTACAATTGACAGCACAGCCTATGATACGGTCGGATGGAGCTTTATGGGTCAAGCTGATGCCCCAAAATTCAGAGTCGGTGATTTTGTTGTATTCTACAATGGCCAATTAAAGAATTTAACTGACGACTCCTCTGCTTGTTTTGGTAAGATTACAGTCGTTAACGGCAACACGTTAACCTTTACCAAAACCACGAAAGATGCTATAGTGGAATCTAACGATATGTTTTTAAGTAAACCTTTGAGCGGTGACGATTTGCTTAAAAATGCGGATGTACCTGCGATTGAAAATCAAATTGAACAACAAGCGCTAAAAAGTGGTTTTGCGGCTGACGCCGCCAACTATTTATTGACAATGGCCACAAAAACCGATCATTTCCAAAATATGACGCTCAACAATGTGTCATATACAGATGAACAAGGCAGATTGCTCAGCACTTCTCAAATAACAGCAATGGCTGAAACGACGTCTATCCCTGATATTAAGGTGAGCGCAAATATCAATAAAAACACAGACAAAATCGATCAGGGTGTTCATTTGGATTTAACGATTGATGCCAACTTTTCTACTGAGTTAGACGACGGCGTCATGAATTTTCAGCTTCATGCAAGTTTTGTAGAAGAAATTTATGTAAAAGTAACCACAAAAGCCAAAGCGGGTGTTACATGGTATTTTTTCATCCCTGTTATAAAGGGCCTGACTTTTGGCGCTGATACCGACTTAAAAAACTATTCATCCATTGCTTTTGATCTGAGAATTTATACAGTTGGCGAAAGCGATTTCCCGATATGGGATGAATTTCAAGATTTCAAAGATATGTATAGTGAGAAATTAAATCAAATCCAGGCACTGCAAAATGTTATAGCAGATCCTTTTGGTCAAGACACAGATGTTGCCGAAGTAAATGAACAAATTAATGAGTTGTGGGCTTCTTTACCTTCAGGGGCAAAGCAGTCCTATGAGGACTATTGTAATCGTTTTGACGAAATAAATATGACAGAAAAAATGCACGAGCTATTAAATTCGACCAGCGATGAGTCGATGGCTGCCGGCGTTCAAGAGCTAATGGACCGTTACTCAAATATGATAAAACAGGAGACAGATTGGGTAACGCTCACAGAACAAACCATTGCTCAGATTGACACAAAAGCATATTGCCCGCTTGTTTATGTCGGCATTAAGATTAGCTTTGTCGTGAAAGCAAACGTAAATGTCAGCCTTGGCGTTGGCATGGATTATTTAGTGGGCAAGCGCTATTCTTTCTGGCTTGATATTATCAAAAATACATCTGGTAATTCAACGAGTGACCTTACCGATGAAAAATATGCATTTTCATTTTATGTAATGGGTTATATCGGACTGAAAATGGGCGTCAAGACTGAAATCAATGTTGGCGTATTTGGTGGGCTGGCCGAGGCTGGAATCAGTACCGAATTTGGACCTTACGTAAAATTGTGGGGCTATTTTATTTATACGTATACCAAAAACAGACCGGAAAATTCAAGCATAGCAACCTCCGATACGCTATCAATGGGAGCGCTATATTTTGAGTTTGGACTGTACGTTACAGTCGACGCTGATATATCTCTTGTAGGCAAATCGGTTTACAGTCCTACCCTCTGGGATAAGGAGTTTCCGTTGCTTTATGCAGGTGGGCGAAACAGCGTATTTGCGTTCGCAACGAAAATTGACAGCGACGAAGATGTTGTCATAGCGGACGAAGATGGAAACAATAACAACGGCATAACGATGCAAATTCCTGCCAACTACCGCTCAATGAAATATATAGATCTAGTACTTGGCGATCAGGAGCAAGCGGTTTACGACCTGTCAAATTTTGTTGTGACAACCTCTAACAAAAACTTTGCTTTTGATTCTAATACGGGCAAAATCTCCGTTACGGTTCCAAGCTCTGATATTCAATATATGAGCTGTAACCTAGTGCTTACTTGGAAGCAAGGTAAGGTTTCCTTCTCTTCAAAGGATTTGCGTATTGTGATTCCCCTTGTTTGGACAAATCTTTCCACCGCCGAGCTTAAACAGAAATTTACTGTAACAGTAAATGTAGGCAATCCGACAATTGGCTATACGCCAATCTGGAGCAACCGAGTTGTGAAGGGCGCCCTCTATGATTTGCCAGCAAAAGATGATATTTTAACATTGATGAACTACATTGATTATAATTTTAATAACATAAACTTAAAATATTCTGCCGTGGTGGGATATGGTTCACAGCAAACGGCAGGGCTTACAACCAACACAGATCAAACTTATTTCTTTGATGTAACGCCAAGAGAGTATAACTTGATTATAAAAAATGTGGAAAACGTGAATGGTTCTACAGACACAAAAACAATCAAGTCAAATTTTGGTGACGAATTTGACATTTCTCCAGTGCTGAACAGTGGCACCAATGATAACACAAACTTTAAATATACAACCTATTATCAAACAGTCGCAAAGGATAGCAGTGGTAATGCAATCACATCTGATATTAGCAGACCAATCGATGTTGGCTTTGCAAAGGAACTGTTAAATGGCGCAACATATTCCGCAACCTACGTCGATAATTCCATTACTGCGACATATATATTTACAGGTGACGTGGATATTTCATCCAAAACTGTCACTGTAAAAAAGGGTACAACACCGCCGGATTTATTTACAGCAGATGTCTTGGCACAAAGAGCTATTGTCATGTCGGTTAACCCACAGCTTGGCAGTATATCAAACAACACAACCTACACCATTGTAGCAAGTAAGCGTCCGGCTGTTATTCGTACACTTACATTTGTCACGAATGGCGGCTCGAAAATTGCGTCACAACAAATTCCTGAATTAAGCGTGATCTCGCAACCAAATGACCCAACAAGAGCCGGGTATACTTTTGTAGGCTGGTACAGTGACGCTGCGCTTGAAATTCCGTTTGTGTTTGATACAATGCCTGAGGGCGAAGATCTTAGTGTTTATGCAAAGTGGAAAGCAAACACATATGAGGTGACTTTTGACGCAAATGGTGGAACCCAACCAAACGGAGCAGCAGCCCCTGTTTCTTATCAGAATGGGACCACATACGATACGTTGCCCATATCAACACGCTCTCAATATCGGTTTAACGGTTGGTTTACAGCCCGCACAGGCGGAACACAAATCAAACAAGGTGATACAGTAAGTCTAATCGCTAACATGACGGTTTACGCGCAATGGGTAGCAAAAACCAACATAAGCTCTGATTCTGTAATCTGTAATGCCGACCAAACGAAAACATACGATAATACATTTACACCAGTTATATTCTCACCGGCAGGCGGAATGGATTCCGACAGTTTTACAGTTGAATACAAGAGACAAGGAACGATTGGTGGCCAGTGGGATTCTATTATCGATACCGAGTGGCAAACTTCTGCTGTAAATGCCGGTACTTATGATATTAAAATTACAAGAGCCGAAGATGACAACTATAATTATTTTGAAAAAACATATATCGGTGTCTATACCATCGACAAAGCAGCCAGCACTATTTACACAGCACCAAGTGCCGCCGAAGTGTATTACGGTAATATCACACCAAACCAAATGGTTTTTGGTACAGATTATATTGGTGCCGATAAGCTTGAGTATGCTGTTGGAATTAGCGAAGAAAACATTGTAAATCCGATAGAGCCAACCTCAGGATGGGAAGACGCAGGAGCTCCAGTTTATAATATTTATGATGATTCTTCCATCACAAAAAATAGCGTATACCTTTGGGCAAGAATCCCGGAAGGTGAAAATTATCTTGCATCCGATGCAAAAGTGTCTGAAAGTGCTATCGACATTACGGACAAGCCAAAATCCCTTGTAAGCGCCAATATCGATGGGAAAGAATTGATCTACAAGCTATGGGTTAAAACTTCTGATATTAATAAAGCTGGTACAGACTCTGATATATATGTTAAAATCGGCGATAGTCATTATCAGCATCTCGACAAATCGGGGGGGAACGATTTTGAAAAAGGCGATTTGAGCGGCTATAACCTGACAGTATACCCCGATATGCTGTATAACAACTGCGGTGGAAGCATTCCGGTCACGCTCCGCTATGAAAAGAGCGGCTCTTCCCCCGGCTGGCATTGCGCATGGATTCGCATGGACGTCTATGTCGATGAAACACTAAAAATTCAAGGCGACCAGTACACTGTAAACCACTGGTTTGGCGCGGAGGATTATAATTCTAGCGTGGTCGAGGATTACTGTAATCTTACTGGTTATGAGCGCAATATTGTCTATAATAACGACTTCATAATCCGTGACGGAGAAGACCCGATTTCATCAACCGATGAACAGAATTTAACTATTGACATAGACTCTTCAACGACAGGCTGTTATAGTTGGGAATGGAACTCTCCGACCGTCTATGATTCAATTCGCGATGTTAGTTATAATCCTTATGAGTACATCAACGCCCCTGAGCTTTCAGTGACGTTTGATGATCCAAGCTATAACAAGTATTTCACGCAGGGATTATTTGATTTTTCTGTGGATCGTGAAAAATTGTACCAAGCGATGGCCGCTAACAATAAATCCAGCCTTACCTTAACCTACACACTCGGGTTTAAGGCATTAGACGGAGCAATGAGTGTATCAGCAAGCACTGCAAATCGTACAAGGACCTGGACCTTTTATGCTGGTGACGTGCAAACGTCAGTTTTAACAAGCAGCCATATGCTAATCACAAAGTCTATCAACGCAACTCTTGCAAGCGTCTGCTCGCAAGTTGTGTCCAACAAAAACGGAACGTTTGATGTAAGCTACCGTTTAGATCATAACATTGGCATCTGGGGAGCAAAATTTGCAGTTGATTATGACAAAACAAAGATTAAAATGACAGGTTACACACTCGGTAACATATTTGCTGAAGACGAGGTGACAGCGCCAGAAAACTATAATAATGGAAGATATGTGTTTTTAGCCACGCGAAACGATTTTACAGACACAACAACAACGGGAAAGCTTGTAACACTCCATTTTAGGATCAATAGCGGAATAATTCTGACCGATTACCCGGTGAATCTTGATACAACGGCAACACAGCAAATTAATTGGGAAAGCGGAATTATCAGCACACCATTGAACATGAATTCCCCAAAGATCAGTGTAATAGGGAATACTGCCGATATTTTAAGCCATGATACGATTGCGGTGGCTGCTTCTGCCGGAAGCTCCGAAGTGCAATCAGTTCGTGTGAAAAAGAATAGCACCAACTTCACCGATATTACCTCAACCTATTCACAGGGTTACACTGTATCTGAAAATGGCACCTATACATTTGAGCTAACCACAACCGACGGGGATACTGCAACAGTATCCATTACCTATACACAACTTGACACCATAAAACCTATGGTAGCCGTTTATGCAGGTACCTATGCCGAAGACACATGGGGGGCAGGCAGCGTAACTCTGACCCCGTACAATACCGCAAGCAACAAAGGGACAACAGCCTTCAGCTACCGCGTTGGTGAGAACGCCACATGGACAGAATACTCTTCTGGGATTGTCGTGAACGCCGATGCATCTGATATTGACACTACCTATTACTTTAAGGCCGTAAGCGAAGGCGGAGTGGAAAGCGACATTGTCGAATATAGGGTAAAATTGGACAGTAAAGCTCCAAACGGCGAAATTACAATTGAAAAAAACAAGTGGAACACATTACTCAACAATATTACTTTTGGATTATTCTTCAATGATACACAAGAAATTCAGATTGAGTCGTCCGATTCAGGCAGCGGTATTGCCAAAATCGAGTATTACATTTCTAATATAGAGATAAGTGATATAAGTGGAATAAGTGATTGGGTGGAATATAAAAAACCTGTTACTGTCCAGCCAAACCAAAAATGTATTGTTTATGCAAAGATCACCGACAAGACAGGCAACAAAACGATTATCAATACAGAAGGGTTGGTTCTAAAAAATGTTTTTCCGAGTATCGGCAACATTACGGACGGGACTGTATACTGTGAAGCACAAACGGTCGATATTACGGATGAATATCTGGATACAGTGACAGTGGACGGCACAGTCACTGATCTGACAGATGGCAAGCTGATTCTTGCCCCGACTGGTAGAGCACAGACCATTGTTGCAACCGATAAAGCTGGAAACAGCATCACAGTGACAGTGACAATCTATGATGGCCATGCATGGGATGAGGGCGTTGTTACCATCGCACCCACAGCCAGCAAAAAAGGTGTAAAAACATACACCTGTACCCACTGCGGCGAAACCAAGACAGAGGAAATTCCAAAGCTTGCACCCGAAATCATCGAGGGCCAAAATGGTCAGTGGACACAAGGCACAAATGTCGACTTTTCCTTCCGTTCCAACGCGGAACTTGCCGATTTTATCAGTGTGACCGTGGATGGCAAAGTGATCGACTGCGAGAATTATGATCTTCAGCAAGGTAGCACGATTGTTACATTTAAAGCTAACTATCTGAATACTTTGTCCCCCGGAAATCACACCCTGAACATTAACTCCACTACCGGCACCGCTTCGACGGGATTTACCGTTGCGACAATAGCGGATGATAAATATTTCCCAAATTTCGTCAACACCAAATTACCGCAGACTGGTGACAACAGCAATATGTTCCTGTGGCTTGCCTTGCTGTTTGTTTCAGAAGGTACACTTTTTGCAATCAGCGCGACTAGAAATCGCAAAAAGCAAACTAACAATTAATGTATAACACATAGAATTATATAAAATAAGGCTCTATGTTAATGTTGGGGTAAGAAATAGAGCTTAACAAAAAAAAGCAGAGCATATTTGAACAAAAACCTTTTAAATGGAATTGCAACATCACCATTAGGAGGTTATCAAATATGCTCTGCTCATATTTTACTGAAGACTTGCTTGGATTAAAAGTGGTAAAGTATACAATTAGAAAAGTAACTGAAAAAACTTAGATTTCATTTTACATATGGGTAGGAAAAATGTGGATGAATATGAGCAAACACATTTAGGTGATAAGATGGCCGATGAATTTATAAGCAGTGGTATCTACTGCAACTATTTCCGAGTAGTTATTGGATTTTGATTTGTTTGGCAGCCTTGTGTCTTGATGCTATACTGTTTATTGAAAATAGCTCCTTTTGATACGTTGCTTGTAGATATTCAACATTATATCATATTGGAGTCTATTTTCTCTTTTTATCTGTCACCTATCAATTGTATCACAACACAAAATACAAACAGCACCTGCTCAAACGGGTCAAGCCGGAAACTGTTTTTCACCACACCTGCAGCCCATTAATTGACTTTCGCATATCTGTGTCTCCGCATGCAAGAAACACTGGTGTATTTTCAGGAATGTTCAACATAGCGTCACCAACATGGTCAAAACCTCTGTCAAAAGCTTTTTATTTCACTCTTGCCAAGCAAGCTCTTTTTCAAGCTTAAGCCATTTCCCAAAAGTGCTAATTGCTACGTCCTGTGCCCGACACCATTCCTTTTGGGACAAACCGCTGTGATGATAATCCGTCAGCAATTCTGCTTTTTTGGAACCGATATGTTGTTTGACTATTTGTTTTCCTTCTGCTCCCATGAAATTCTACCTCCTATGTTTTACGGCATTATCTCATGTATTCGCACAACTTCATAGGTAGGTGTTATTTGACGGTTACCTTTTTAGTCTATAATATGATATTTACTAAGAAGTTTTTTGCGAAAATTTTTGTAATTTAGGCTAATGAAAAAGAGCCTGTCGCCATTTTTGCTTCTGACTGCAATTTTAAGGCGGCAAAGACCACTTAAATAGTCCTGAGGGTATCGAAAAACCCTGAAATATTCCACATTATCCTGTTTAACGCGAAGTTCAACAAGAGATAAATATCGACCTGAAATCATTGTTATTGTATCTCCAAAAGAGATCCCGCCACGAACAAACTGACGGATTCTTGTTGCACCCCAAATAAACGATATACCGATTAATACATAAGCCAAAAACAAGAACAAATCAGAAAATTGTGGGTAATAGCGACCCAAAATCCACTGTGCCGGAAAAGCGGCTAAAATCAACACAACCGGTGGAATAATAAATCTTCTAATTGAACTTGCCGGAGGACGATTGTCAATATCATTATTTTTCCATTCCGGCAAAAACTCATCCAAAAAGTTGTTTATTTCCCGCTTGGTAACAGCCGGAAGCAAAACACTTACTTCGTTTTTTGATTTTCCGTAACCACTTATACTCATTTTAACGGTATAATGACGCAAAAGTTGCATAACCGGGTTTTGAATAATGCTTACCGCTTGAATATCTTTAATATCTAACATAATTGTTCGATGAGGGAAAACACCTGCATCAACAACCAGTGTATCGTTGTTCTTGAAAATCTCAAAGTTTATATTTCGCAAAAAAGCGTTTACAAACGAAATCATATATCCTGCTAGCAAAACAATAGAAATGACACTTGCCGCTGTCGGAATAATACTGGGTAAGCGTTCTGAAACCTTAGTTATTTCTGCTAAAATCATATCTGATAGTGAAGCGCCTATTAACTTACCAGTTTGGCTGATAATCGGTGCGGCTATTAGCAGTCCCGTTGCCGCAGAGGACACTGTGGCTGACAAAATGATTGTTTCAACCAGATGGCAGTGGTAAATTTTTTTGGGCGTTTGATCATAATAAAGCGCATTTACATTATTTGCATCAGATATCTTTATTGGTATATCAACGGTAGCCTTTTTACTATTGCCTGATTCAGTGTATATTTTAAGTCCTCGGGCTCCAACAAATGAAAGCAATGGGCTTTTATCCAAAGCAATAATCCCGATTTTTTCCGTCGGTATATTAAATTCCACACGATAAAACAGACCCTTTTTTATTGTTACAGCATCTTCGGATATAAGACAGTGGAATCTATGCCATTTAAGAATAGCAATGACAGCAACGATCAATGCAACTATTGATTCACCTATCAAAAAGCTTGACAATGCTCCGCCTTTTCCATAGTTTGAAATGCCGCGAATAAGTGGAATAAAAAGCAATGATAAATATGGGTAAACAAACGAAAGAACTATGCATTTATGAGGTCTGATTTCTATTGTTTTCATTGCGCAGTCACACTGTTCTCCAACAATTTGACCACTTTTGCAGAAGTTTTGGTTTCAAGAGGAGGAAGCACTAAATTGCACCCAACACCTCT
>Ga0172378_10003742_pt1 | contig 14298 bp, 16 predicted proteins | sample GrowelOW332metaG_FD_119755 | JGI IMG/M metagenome (GOLD analysis project Ga0172378, IMG submission 119755) | Groundwater microbial communities from an aquifer near a municipal landfill in Southern Ontario, Canada - Pumphouse #3_1 metaG | ecosystem: Environmental > Aquatic > Deep subsurface >... | reverse complement strand
CCTGATCAACAAACATTTTTCACTCCTTACAAAAAAGAAAACCTCTTATCATATAAAAATATAATAAGAGGTTAAATTATAGTTTCATTATACTGTAGTTCTTGGATAAATACTTGCTTGTTTTTTGTCTCTACCCAAACGCTCAAAGCGTACTACACCATCACATAAAGCGAATAATGTATCATCTCCGCCACGTTTAACATTTAAACCTGGATGAATATGTGTACCTCTTTGTCTTATTAAAATACTTCCAGTAGTTACAAACTGACCATCTGCTCTTTTTACACCCAGACGCTTCGATTCACTATCACGTCCGTTTCTTGAACTACCTACCCCTTTTTTATGGGCAAATAGTTGAAGATTCATCTTAATCATTCAGTTCACCTCCCGTGTTATTTTCAATAACTTTTACGTAATCTCCATAAGCATTTTCTGTTGCTCGAATCCCTAGTTCATAAGTTTCTAACAGGGTATATACCTGTAGTTTTTTATCATGATCGGTCAATCTTGGAACCGTGAAAGCCGTATAACCTTCATCAATGATACATTTTTCTAAAGGAATGCCGACAATTTCAGATAAACCATTTAAAATTGTAATGGTTAAAATCGAAATTCCAGCACAAACAATATCTTCCCCAGAATTACCATACCCAGCATGGCCTTTGACAACAACACTTTTGATGGTCTCTGTATCTTTCGTAATGCTTATTTTAATCATTATGCTTCAATAGCAGTAATTCTTACACTCATATATGGTTGTCTGTGGCCTTGCTTTTTACGATAACCTTCTTTTCGTTTAAACTTGTAGATAACCACTTTATCCGCTTTAGCAACTTCAAGGATTTCTGCTTTAACAGTTGCACCTTCAACAACAGGCGCTCCGATTTTAAGATCACCTTCGTTATTTACAGCTAAAACTTCATCAAAAATAAGTTCCTTTTGATCTTCAGCACCTTTTACTTTTTCGATATGAATGACATCATCCACAGCGACACGATACTGTTTACCACCTGTTTTAATAATTGCGTACATTTTTTTTACACCTCCTCATACCAGTCTCGCCACGAAAGGCGTCTAAAAGAGCTTAATACCTTCTATGTGCGGCTTCTTAACGGACTGTATTTTATCATAAATCCTTATTAATGTCAATTTATTTTTGTCATTCTTAATGATTACAGTTTTTTTTAAATCTTTCATAAGAAAGCCCTCTTTGGGTGCTACCTTATGCTTATATCCTTTAGTACCTTGCCTTTTATTTCTTCTAATTAAACAAAATCAAGGTTCATTTTAAAAATTTATTTACAGGCATCTTTGACAGCTTTTGCGACCGTTTTTGCAACCCGTGGATCAAATGCATCGGGCATAATATTTTCTTCATTTAGCACTTCATCTGAAACCAAATCTGCTAGAGCATAAGCCGCAGCAACTTTCATCTTTTCCGTAATGCGTTTTGCTCTTGCATCTAAAGCCCCTCTAAAAATACCTGGAAAAGCTAACACATTGTTAACCTGATTGGGATAATCTGATCGACCTGTGCCCATTACTCGAACACCTGCCATTTTAGCTAATTCAGGCATAATTTCTGGTACTGGATTTGCCATAGCAAAGATGATCGCATCTTTGTTCATACTTTCAGCCATTTCTTTGCTGACAATGCCGCCTGCCGAAACCCCAACAAACACATCTGCATGCTTCATCGCGTCTTTTAAAAATCCTTGTTCATGGTTTGGATTTGTATGTTCTGCCAACCATTTTCGATGTCCAACTAAATCATTACTTTTAGGCCCGATAATGCCATCAATATCTGACATAATCAATTCTTTCACGCCTAAAGAAAGGAGCATTTTCCCAATAGCTGTTCCCGCTGCACCAGAACCATTAATAACCACCCGAATCGCATCAATTTTCTTTTCGACCACGCGTAAAGCATTAATAATGCCGCAAGCAACAACAATGGCTGTCCCATGTTGATCATCATGAAAAACTGGAATATCTAAAGCTTCTTGAAGGCGTTGTTCGATTTCAAAACATCGTGGTGAAGCAATGTCTTCAAGATTTATGCCACCAAATCCTGGTGCAATGGCCTTGCCAATTGCAATAATTTCTTCAACGTTTTGCGTATCCAGACAAATAGGAAACGCATCAACATTTGCAAATTCTTTAAATAAAACAGCCTTTCCTTCCATCACGGGCAATGCAGCTTCTGGTCCAATATTCCCCAATCCAAGGACTGCAGAACCATCTGTTAAGACCGCTACCATATTGCCTTTATCAGTATATTTATAAACATCCGCTTTGTTTTCGGCGATTTTCCGACACGGTTCTGCCACACCAGGGGTGTAAACCGTACTCAATTCGTCTTTATTACTAACAGACATCTTTGAACAAACTTCTAATTTACCGTGATATTTTTCATGTAATTCTAGTGCTTTTTGATTATAATCCATTGCTTCTCTTTCCTTAATTTCCAACATCAATTGCTTCAAGTTTTCTTCTAAGCCATTCTAAATACTCTAAGTTAAGAGGATCTCTTTCTTTTTGCTCGGCATGATTGACGGCTTGCACAAGCTTTTCGTATTGCAATTTGATTTTAGGGTATCTTTCCATTCTTCTTCCTTCCTAATTGATCTTAATAAAAGTTCAATTTGTTCCTCAATGCGTTCCTCATGAAATGGAATCATTGCCACTGCTAATCGAAAATTCGTGACAAATAATGCAAAATGTCTTCCCATAGCTGCTGCATCTCTACATTTGATTTCATCTTTTTTAATGCCCTTTTCAAGAACTTCTCTTAACATTTCCGCAATGCCATCAAACTGCCATTTCAGAATGACTTGATTGTCTGGATATTGTAAAAAATATTCATAAGTTGCCATCGTTAAGTTGTTGTCTTTTAAAATTAAATGTTGTTTTTGCGTTTCAAAATATTCTGTTAAAATGGCTAAAGGCGATTCCATTTTTTCCGTATTGATTTCAAGTTGCCTTTGTTCTTTAATCGCCTCTTTTTGAAAAATTTCAAGAAATATTTCACTCGTTGAAGCATAATAACGATATAGACCTCCGCGACTAATATCACAAGCATCTACAATGTCTTTCATTGTAACTGCTGTAAACCCTTTTTTTGAAAAAATAGTGTGCGCTCTGTCCAAGATCAATTGTCGTTTGCGTTCTGCTTTTTGACTAGACAAATTTTACCGATCTTCTCTAAAATAATTTTTTCCGAGCCATGCAGGTTCACCTGTATCTTTACTTTGACGGACAGAATTGAAAATCAAAATAAAAATCGTTACTAAATACGGTAACGCAGAGAACCAATAAATTGAAATAGATAAACTATACTTTTGTAACCAAAAACTCGAAATATCCAAAGCTCCAAAAAACACGCCACCCGCAAGGGCTAGTGCTGGATTCCATCGCGCAAAAATAACCAGTGCTACTGCAATCCATCCTCTTCCTGCAACAACATTTACAGGTAGAACCGTAATATAAACAAGAGAAAGATAAGCGCCTCCTATTCCACAAAGCGCACCGCATAAAGCAATATTGAAATATTTAACACGATCAACATTAATTCCCCCTGCATCAGCAGCAGCAGGATTTTCACCAACCATTCTGGCATTTAATCCCCATTTTGTTCCCTTTATATAAAAAGCAACTAGAATAACGAAAATATAAGATAAATACACATAAATTGATTGATTGAAAAATATATCGCCTAAGACTGGGATATTTCCAAGCAATGGTATCTTGACTGAGGCAAAAGCTTCAACAACATTTGCTGGAACAGATTTTCCAACGTAATTGTCACCAAAAAAATCCGCAAATGCAACACCAAAAATACTAAGGGTCAATCCTGTCACAACCTGATTTGCTTTTAATGTAACCGTAATAAACCCATAAAGAAGTGCAGAAACAGCACCTGCAAAAGCTGCAAAAAGAATCGCTAGTGCTGGGTTACCAAAGGAAAGGGCTGTAATAAACCCGATAATAGATCCAATTTGCATCATCCCTTCAACCCCTAGATTTAAGTGGCCTACTTTTTCAGAAACGATTTCTCCTAAAGTGGCATAGGTAAGACAGGTTCCAGATTTAACTGCTGCTGCTAAAAATGCTACAAATTCCATTAATTTTTTACCTTCTTTCCAAAAACAATGCGATATTTAAGAAAAAACTCACTTGCTAAAATACAAAAAAGAATTGTGGCTTGAATTAAACTTGCCAATGAAGCCTGAATTTGAAAAGCAGTCTGTATAGCAGATCCGCCTTGAATAAGAATAGCAAATAGAAAGGCAGTAATGACAACAAAGGGCGTTTTTAAGTTTGAAAGCCAGGCAACAATAATCGCCGTAAAACCAAGTCCTCCTGTTATTTGTGTGGAAAGTGTTCCACTCACTCCAGCTGTTTGCAACATTCCAACAAGCCCACAAAGGCCACCACTGACTGCCGCCCCAATCATCGTTGTTTTCTTGACATTAATTCCCGCATATTTTGCCGTGTTTTGACTGACCCCTAAAACAGAAATTTCAAAGCCTGTTTTAGAATGGTAGAGAAAATATTCTGCAACAATAATCGCCAAAACAGCAAATAGGATTTCAGACCCAAAGCTTCCTAAATTGGGAAGCATTGCATAATCTGGAAATTCTGCAATTTTAGGCATTCCATTTGCAGCCGGATCTTTCCAATAATCATATTGAAGTGCTGTAACAAACTCAAGTGCAATATAGTTCATCATCAATGTAAACAATGTTTCGTTCGTATTATATATTGATTTGAAAAAAGCTGGGATAAGTAGCCACATTGCACCAAAAACAATTGACATGATCGCCATGATCATAATCATAAAACCTGTTGGCATTGCTGGTAAAACTCTAACCATTACCGTTGCTCCGACAGCGCCCATTAAAAATTGGCCCTCTGCACCAATATTCCAAAAATGCATTTTAAAGGCAACACTCACACCAAGTGATAAAATTAAAAGTGGCACCATTTCTTGGAGCGTCTGTGAAAAGCGATAAGAACTTCCTAAGGACCCTGTGATCATCCCTACATACAATTTTAAAGGGTTTACCCCTGCAATCAGCACAAAGATAGACGCTATGAGTAATGCAACAATAATGGCAATAATTCTAACTGAAACACCTTGCCACTTTTTTTGATCACCACGTTTTATAATATGTATCATTCTTTTCTCATACCTTCCTTTTTATCCCTGACATCATTAAACCAATTTCTTCTCGTGTTGCTTCTCCACGATTAGTGATCCCAATAACTTCTCCTTCACAAAGAACTAAAATGCGATCGCAAAAATGCATTAAAACATCTAAATCTTCTCCAATATAAATAATGGGAATCTGACGTTTTTTTTCTTGATTGATTAAATCATAAATAATTTTTGAAGATCCAACATCTAATCCTCTTGTTGCATAGGCTGTAACCATTAACTTCGGTTGAAGTAAAATTTCACGCCCTAATAAAATCTTTTGAATATTACCACCAGAAAGCAAACTGACAGCATGGCCACTCACACTTGGTGTTGAAACGTCCAATTTTTCTACAATACGTGTTGCTTTTTTTTCAGATGGTCTACGGTCAATTCCTGGCGTTTTTTTATTACGATAATCTTTTAGAAAAACATTATCAATAATATCCATCGTTGAGACCAATCCCATCCCCAAACGGTCTTCAGGCACAAAGCTTAAAGAGACGCCCAAGTCTGTAATTTTTTCTGGTGATTTGCCAACAAGATTTTCACCTTCAAATAAAATTTCGCCCGAATCAACATGATAAAGTCCCGCAATCGCTTCACAAAGCTCTTTTTGACCGCTTCCTGCAATCCCTGCAATGCCAAGGATTTCGCCGCCACGTACTTCAAATGAAATATTTTTAAGCGTTTGTACATGACTCCGACTATGTGCACCAACATGTTTAAGGACAAGTTTTGCTTGTGTTTTTTCAACAGGTAAAAAGGGGACATCTAAATCTAATGCATTTCCAACCATCATACTCGCTAAATCTTCCGCCGAAGTTTCTGCTTTATCAACCGTCTTAATATATTGTCCTTTACGCATAATGGTAATGCGATCTGATATTTTCATAACTTCTTCTAACTTATGTGTAATAATAATGATTGAGCAACCGCGGTCTGTCATTTTTCGTATAATATTAAAAAGATTTTTGATTTCTTGAGGAGTTAGTACCGCTGTTGGTTCATCTAAAATCAAAATATCAGCTCCACGGTAAAGCACTTTAAAGATTTCAAGACTTTGCTTTTCAGCAACAGCCATTTGATAAACTTTTTTTTGAAAATCAATTTCGAGATCTAACTCATTTTTTAAATGCGTCATTTCTGCGAATATTTTTTTGCGATTCAAAATACTTGCCGTTTTTTGATTGCCAGCTGCTATATTTTCTGCACCCGTAAAATTTTCTACCAATTTATAATGTTGTGGTAGCATCCCGATTCCTAAAGACAAGGCAATCGCCGGGGAGGTAATATTAACTTTTTTCCCTTTAATAAAAATTTCGCCTTCATCTGGCATATAAAGACCATTTAAAACATTCATGAGTGAACTTTTTCCAGCACCATTTTCACCTAAAATAGCATGAATTTCACCCTTTCTTAATTCAAAATTGACTTTATTTAAAGCTGTAACCTTACCAAAAGCCTTGGTAATATCATTCATTTTAACAACATTTTTCTGATTCATTTTTCACCTGTATTAAAAAAATATGGGGCTGTTGACAATAACAACAACCCCACTGTTGAAATAATTATAAGTACTATTGAATCGTACCTACGACATTATCGACAAACCAATCAAGACTTAACATATCTGCATCTGATAGTTGTTCGCCTGTTTTAACACGAACGGTTCCTGTTTGATCTTTAATTTCCCCAGAGAATACAAATAAACTGCCATCATTAATAGCTTCTGTTGCTGTATCCACTTTCGCTTGTACTTCATCTTTATTAGGCACATTGTCTGTTAATGTATCTAGACTAACAATGCCTTCAGACATATGTCCCCAATATTGTTCATTGGTCCATGTACCATCCATAACACTTTGTACGGTATCAATATAATATTGACTAAAATCAAAGACTGGTGCTGTCATATAAACATCAGGCATTGCATCTGCTGCGCTTAAATCATATCCAATAGATAAAATACCAGCTTCTTTAGCGGCTTCCATCGTTGCTGTTGAATCTTGATGCTGTGCTGTAACATCGCATCCTTGACTAATTAACGCTTCTGCAGCTGCTTTTTCTGTTGCTGGATCATACCATGTTTTTGTCCAACTAACATTCACTTTAGCGTCTGGATTTACTGATTTTACGCCAAGTGCAAATGCATCAATACCACGAACAACTTCAGGAATAGGAAAAGCTGCAACATAGGCAATTTCATTGCTTGTTGTTGTCATTCCAGCGACAATTCCTGCTAAATAACGGGCTTCATACATACGACCAAAATAAGTGCCTAAGTTATCAGCGGTTTCATAGCCTGTTGCATGTTCAAATTTCACATCTGGATATTTTTCTGCGGCTTCGACAACCCCATCCATAAATCCAAAACTAGTTGCAAAGATAATTGAACAGCCTTGATCAACCATTTCGTCACAAGCTGCAAGAACATCACTCTTTTCTTCAGAAACATTTTCTTTTGTATAGGTTTTTACTTTCCCACCAAAATATTCTTCCATAGCCGCACGACCGTTATCATGAACTTCGGACCAACCACCATCATCCGCAGGACCTACATAAATAAATCCAACTTTTGTAACATCTGAACTATCGTCACTAGAACTTGTGGAACCACACCCTGCAAGCGTGATCATCACCATACTAGCGATTAATAGAAAAACCACTAATTTTTTTTTCATCATTTTCTCCTCGTGTAAAATTTTTCCAAATTTATACTTTTGGACTACACACCTATATTTTACATAAAATTCACTTAAAAATCAACCTTAAATTGTATTTTTTCATTTCTAGATTTCTAAAAATTCTTTAATTGCATTTAATTTTTTTCTCTGTATCAAAAAAAGATGGGATAGACCCCTTGAGCATAACAACACCCTATTATTCAAAGCCTTATGCAAACTATTCGATCGTACCGGCAATGTTACCAACAAACCAATCAAGACTTAACATATCTGCATCTGATAGTTGTTCGCCTTTTTTAACACGAACAGTTCCTGTTTGATCTTTAATTTCACCAGAAAATACAAATAAAGTGCCATCATTAATGGCTGCTGTTGCTGTATCCACTTTCGCTTGTACTTCATCTTTATTTGGCACGTTGTCTGTTAATGTATCTAGACTAACAATGCCTTCGGACATATGACCCCAATATTGCTCATTGGTCCATGTGCCATCAATAACACTTTGTACCGTATCTGTATAGTACTGACTAAAATCAAACAATGGTGCTGTCATATAAACATCAGGCATTGTATCCGCTGCACTCAAACTATAACCAATAGACAAAACACCAGCTTCTTTAGCAGCTTCCATCGTTGCCGTAGAATCTTGCGTTTGTGCAGTAACATCACACCCTTGATTAATCAACGCTTCTGCAGCTGCCTTTTCTGTTGCTGGATCATACCATGTTTTCGTCCAACTAACATTTACTTTGGCATCTGGATTCACTGCTTTTACACCAAGTGCAAATGCATCAATTTCTCGCACAACTTCTGGAATGGGGAAAGCCGCAACATAGGCAATTTCATTGCTTGTTGTTGCCATTCCAGCGACAATCCCTGCTAAATAACGGGCTTCATACATGCGACCAAAATAAGTGCCTACATTATCCATTGTCTCATACCCTGAGGCTTGTTCAAATTTAACATCTGGATATTTTTCAGCGGCTTCTAAAATACCATCCATAAATCCAAAGCTTGTGGCAAAGATAATTGAACAGCCTTGATCGACCATTTCATCACAAGCTGCAAGAACTTCACTTTTTTCTTCAGAAACATTTTCTTTTGTATAGGTTTTTACTTGCCCATCAAAAGAGGTTTCCATAGCTGCACGACCATTGTCATGAACTTCTGTCCACCCTCCGTCATCTACAGGGCCTACATAAATAAATCCAACGTTTGTCACATCAGAACTATCGTCAGTAGAACTTGAAGAATCACACCCAACAAGTGTAATAATCACTGTACTCACAATCAATAAAAGAAACATTATTTTTTTTGTCATCTTCATCCCCTTGTGTAAAAATCTTCAAAATTTATGTATTTTAACAACACCCTTATATTTTATATAGTCTTCCCTTAAAAATAACCTAACACAATTTTTCTCTATTCTTTTGTTTTGGGATCCACTAACAATTCTTTAAAAGACGTTGTTAAACTTGCAAGGCCTTGTAGGTCAGATGGAATAATAATTTTAGTTGCTCGCCCATTTGCCGCTCTTTCAAAACTTTCTAATCCTTTTAAAGCTAAAACCGCATCTGCAGGATGTGCCTCATTAATCATCTTAATCCCTTCAGCCGTTGCCTTTTGGACGGTTACAATTGCTTGTGCTTGCCCTTCGGATCTTCTTATTTGTGCTTCTTTATCGGCTTCTGCCGCTAAAATAGCCGATTGCTTTTCACCTTCTGCCCCAAGAATTTTGGCTTCTTTTTGGCCTTCTGCAACCAAAACAGCGGATTTCTTTTCACCTTCTGCAACCAATATTTTTTCACGACGACCACGTTCAGCCTTCATTTGGCGTTCCATGGCATCTTGAATTTCTGATGGTGGCATAATGTTCTTCAATTCTACACGATTAATCTTAATCCCCCATGGATCCGTTGCTTCATCTAAAATAATCCGCATCTGTGTGTTAATCGTATCTCGAGAAGTTAAGGTTTGATCAAGCTCTAAATCCCCAATAATATTTCTCAATGTTGTTGCTGTAAGATTCTCAATAGCCTTTCTTGGACGGTCAACCCCATACATGTAAAACTTAGGATCAGTTACTTGCATATAAATAACGGTATCAATTTGCATTGTCACATTATCTTTCGTGATAACCGGTTGTGGCGGAAAATCCGCAACGCTTTCTTTTAAACTAATTTTTTTAGAAACATGGTCTACAATAGGAATTGAAATATGAAATCCTGTCTGCCATGTTGCATGATACGTTCCTAATCGTTCTACAACATAGGCATATGCCTGTGGAACAATTTTAACATTTTTAACAATTGTAAATACAATTAACAAAAGTATGATAACTCCAAAAATTAACTGAATCATTTATTTCTCCTTTACGATCAATCGAACCCCTTCAATCTTTTCCACGACGACGACTTTTTCTTTTTCGATAATTTCATCTTTTGAATACGCTCTTGCTGACCAAATTTGGCCATCAATTTTTACCGTACCAACGCCTTCTAAATTATTGATTTTTTCATAAACCACACCATTCGTTCCAATCAAACGATCTGCATTCGTCTTGACTTCATTTATATGCATATGCTTTTTGATGAATGGTTTCGTTGAGACTAATAAAAGCACCGATACAACCACAAATGCAATCGCTTGAATCAAAATTCCAAAATTTAACCAAGCAAAGAGCAATGCAACAGCCCCACCAATGCAAAACCAAATTGAAACTAAAGCCCCTGCTGTTCCGATTTCTGCAATAAAAAACACAACAATCAATATGGCCCAAATTAATATCATATTATCCATTTTTTCCTCTTTTCTGAACAGACACTTTAACTTGCGTGTCCTATTCGGTTACAGTTTGTAAATTTCAGCCTCCTCTATCGCCTTTTTAATCATCGGTTCAACAACGGCTTCCATTGGAATTTCCGATTTGTCCATATTTTCAACTTTAGGTTTCGTTTCTGGATGCTTAGGCACAAATATGGTACAACAATCTTCATAAGGTAAAATAGATGTTTCAAAGGTTCCAATTTTTTCCGCAATTCGAATAATCTCTTGTTTATCCATGCCAATCAGTGGTCTAAATACAGGTAAGTTAACCACGGCATTTGTTGCTCCTAAACCTTCTTGTGTTTGGCTCGCCACTTGACCAAGACTTTCACCCGTCGTTAATGATAGTGCCTCATTTTGTTTAGCAATTGCTTCTGTAATACGCATCATATATCGTCTGATAATAATGGTTGTCTGTCGCTCTGGACAAAGTTCAACAATTTTAGTCTGAATTTCTGTAAAAGGAATAACATACAATTTAAAATGTCCTGTATAGTGAGAAACAATTTTTGCTAAATCAATGACTTTTTCTTTCGCACGTTCGCTTGTAAATGGAAAAGAATGAAAATGAACGCCAATCGGTTCTATTCCACGTTTTGCCATCATCCATGTTGCTACCGGACTGTCAATTCCACCCGAAAGTAATACGGCTGATTTACCACTACATCCGACAGGCAGCCCACCATTACATTGAATGGCTTTGTAATATAAATATGTTTCTTCCCGAACTTCTACACAAATATTAAGTTCTGGATTTTTCATCACCACTTTAATATCAGGAACTGTTTTTAAAACAGCTGCTCCTAAACGGCGTCCTATTTCTGGAGATTGCATTGGAAAATTTTTATCTCCACGCTTAGCAGTTACCCTAAAAGTTTTAAATTTTTCATCTTTAATTTGTTCAAGCATGGTTTCTTCGATAACAGAAAAATCACTTTCAATAACAATCGCTGGACTTACCGACACAATGCCAAATACTTTTTGAATTTTTTCAAGACCACTTTCCAATTCTTCTTCTGAAATATGGACAATAATGCGTCCTTGAATTTTTTGAATTTTAGTGCTTTCTAAAGATTGCAAGGTTGCTCTAATATTTTTTGCGAGTAAATCAATAAAATATCGGCGATTTAGCCCTTTTAAACTGATTTCTCCATATCTAACTAAGATAACGTGTCTCATTTTTTCTCCTTTGTTCTATATTTTGTCAATACTCTTAACTGTGCTACCGTCTCTTCAATCTTATAAATCGCTTTATCAACATCTTCTTCTGTATTTTCTTCTGAAAAGCTAATTCGAATGGTTCCTTCTCGATAAGATTCTTGTAAACCAATGGCTTCTAATACATACTGATGCTTCTTTTTGTTAGAAGAACAGGCAGACCCTGTTGATACATAAATGCCAATCGCTTCCAGTGCATGGAGAAGCACTTCTGCTTTGACCCCTCTAAACGAAAGACTTAAAATATAGGGAGAACAATGGTCTTTCCCATTAATCATCACATCTTGACCTTTTTCATCAAAATAATCCATCATTTTGTTTTTTAATTTTAAAACTTGTTCAAAACGGTTGTGAATTGATACATTTTTGATTTCTACTGCTTTTGCAAAGCCTATAATACTCGGCACATTTTCTGTACCAGATCGAAATCCTTTTTCTTGTCCGCCCCCTAAAATAAGCGGTTTAACATTTAATCCCTTTCTAATGTATAATGCTCCTATGCCTTTTGGTCCTCCAATTTTATGTGCACAAATGGTTACAGCATCTAAGCCTGTTTGCTTAACATTTAAAGGTATTTTCATATACCCTTGCACATAGTCTGTATGAAAAACACAGTGTGGATTAATGCCTTTGATTGTTTTTCCTAAGGTTACTAAATCATTGATACTGCCAATTTCATTATTGACCCCCATAATAGAACAAATAATGGTTTTTTTATTGACCTTTTTTTTTATTTCTTCGAGTGTTACTTGTCCATTTTTTTGAACATTTAGATAACGAACCTCTATGCCTTTTTCTTCACACGCCTTATAAACTTCTAAAATAGCAGGATGTTCAATCACAGTAGTGACTATATTATAGGTTTCCCCATGGGCTAAATCTACAATGCCTTTAATAATAGTATTGTTTCCTTCACTTCCACCACTGGTAAAAAAGATTTCTTCTGGTGTAGCCTGTATACTCTCTGCGATCTTTTTTCGTGCACTTTTTACAGCTTTTTCCGCTTTAAATCCCTTACTGTGCAATGATGAAGGATTACCATAATTTGTCTTTAAGTGCTCACACATTACTTCAATCACTTCATTTAATGGTTTTGTAGTTGCTGCATTGTCCAAGTATATTTCGTCCATTTTTGCTTCCTTTAGTTTTCAATTTTATCATTATTGTATCACTAATAAGTAATTATAGCAATTTATTCAACTAAAGTATTTAAATTTTTTCTTAAGAAAATTTGCCAATTTTCTTCATATAACGCTACTATATTATAATATCTTTATTTTTGCGTGTTTTTTCAACTTTTATAGCAATTATTACATTTATTTCTTTACTTTTTATTCTATTAATTATAAAATATACAAGTAAGAGAATATTTTGTAGAGAGGAAAGCAATGAACAAGTACAGACAATTACGAAAAGAAAGAAATCTCTCCCAGGCAAATTTAGCAGAACGTTTGGGGGTATCCCAAACCGCCGTCAGTCAATGGGAGACCGGCAAAAATTATCCAGACATCAACACCATTAAGGTATTAGCAGAAATTTATTCCGTTACCACCGATTATTTATTAGGTGTTGATTCTAATCGTTTAAAAAAGGATAATGAAATTACTGTTTACACACGTGTACCTGCTGGTATTCCGTGGGCCAATATTGATGATCGCGCAGGCTACGAAGAACTAGGCCCCAGTTGGTTTCAAGATGGTAGAAACTATGTTGGCTACAAAATAACCACTGGTGAAATGAATCCTGTTTTTATGCGCAATGATATTTTAATTATGGAAGATACCGACAATTGTGATGATGGCGATTATTGCCTCGTCCAAATTAGTGGGTATGATGCTGAATTAAAACAAGTTTATCATCAAGATCAAGGGTTGATCATTCAACCAGTTGTTCCTGGTCGACCAGCGCATTTCTACACGGGTCTTGGCAAAGATCGTGCTCGAATTGTTGCGGTTGCTCGTCAAGTTAGACGAAATTATACGCGTAAAAACTACTAAAAAAAGGCTGTTGATATTTATCAACAGCCTTTTTTTGTATACTAAACCTATAAGCCGAGTTCTGTTTATATAATCATCTGTCTAGATTTTCTGTTACCAGAAAACTCAAGCGACCTACCATACTGGACAGCGACAAGCAGTCGCCTTTTAAATCCGTTCTTGGTCTTGCACCGAATGGGGTTTACATAGCTGACGGATTACTCTCGCCACTGGTGAGCTCTTACCTCGCCCTTTCATCCTTACCATCTTAAATGGCGGTTTACTTTCTGCTGCACTTGCCTTAGAGTTGCCTCTACCGGGCGTTACCCGGCATTCTGCTTTGTGGTGCTCGGACTTTCCTCAGACATTTCTGCCCGTGATTATTCAGTTT
>Ga0172378_10003741_pt1 | contig 14299 bp, 5 predicted proteins | sample GrowelOW332metaG_FD_119755 | JGI IMG/M metagenome (GOLD analysis project Ga0172378, IMG submission 119755) | Groundwater microbial communities from an aquifer near a municipal landfill in Southern Ontario, Canada - Pumphouse #3_1 metaG | ecosystem: Environmental > Aquatic > Deep subsurface >... | reverse complement strand
CCATGGATGACTCAGAAATACACCCGAAAGATTATGCGGGAAGAATACGCTACGGGTCCCGGAGGGTTGTGTGGCAATGAAGATGCAGGTCAGATGTCGGCATGGTACCTCTTTGCTTCTGCTGGTTTTTATCCTGTTTGTCCAGGTGTGCCAGAATACGTGATTGGAAGTCCAATATTCGACAGGATAACTTTTCATCTGGAAAATGGGAGAAATTTTACAGTTATTGCCCGGAACAACAGCGATGAAAATTGTTTTATTCAATCAGCTACCCTAGATGGAGTCCCTTATAATAAAAGTTATATATATCATAATGATATTATAAACGGGAGAACCCTGGTGTTGGAAATGGGCAGTAGACCGAATAAAGAATGGGCGCTTACTCAAGATTCCCGTCCTTATTCCATGAGCCGATGAATTTGGAGATTATTAGCGAATAAGGATTGAATCTGGTTATACAAGTATAATCCCTATTTGTATTGTTCTATCTGATTTTGGACTTTCAGATATTCTTGAAATTTATATTACCTTTGTGGAACTATAAGACCAAGAATTAATCTTTATGAAAAGAACTATTCTTTTATTGTTCTGCTTGATAGCGGTCCAACTATCTTACGCTGTAATTAGAGAATCCTCGAATTTTTATTTTTCTAAATTGTCTGTTAAAGACGGACTTTCGGAAAGTAATGTTAAAACTATTATCCAGGATAGTTATGGATTTATGTGGTTTGGAACAAAAAACGGGCTGAACAGGTACGATGGCACTTCCATCCAGACCATGAATTGCGACGATTATATAGCAGGAAAAGGGAATCATAATATTGCAGCTTTGTTTGAAGATACTAATCGGAAGCTTTGGGTAGGGACCGACAGGGGTGTTTACATTTATGATCCGGTGTTGGATATATTTACTTTTGTAGATATGGCCACTAAAGACGGGAAGACCATGGATAACTGGGTGGCGGATATTGTTTCTGATCATTCAGGAAATATATGGATTTTGATTCCCGACCAGGGGGTGTTCCGGTATAAAGGAGGCAACCTTTATTATTATGGTATAACAGATAAGAAAAAATTTAAAACCGAAAGTCCCGGATGTATCTGTGTAAGGGAAAATGGAGAGGTTTGGGTTGGTACAACCGGAGCAGGCTTATTTCTCTATGATGAGAAGAAAGATTTATTCACTAATAATCATACCGATGAGGCCGGAAATACATTGTTGGGAAAGAATATTTACTCTATATGCGAATACAATGGATGGTTGGCAATTGCCATCCATAATGGAGAGTTAAAGAAATATCATCCGGCTAGCAATACACTGAAAGATATAATAATTCCTGACTCCAAAAATAACTTGTTTCGAGATGTGGCTTGCTTTAACAATGAATTATGGTTGGGAACTCAAGTCGGTCTGTATGTTATAAATGAGAACCAAAATAAAATAACCCACGTTAAAGAAGACTTAATGCATCCCTATAGTCTGTCTGATAATGCTGTCTTTTCTATCTACAAAGATATAGAAGGGGGAATCTGGCTCGGAACTCTTTTCGGAGGGGTTAACTATCTGCCCAATCATCAGGTTGCTTTCGAAAAATATGTGCCTGAAAGTTCAGAACATTCTCTGGGCACCAAACGTATACGTGGGCTAGTTGAAGGAGCTGATGGAAACATATGGATAGGTACCGAAGATAATGGCGTAAATGTGCTAAGTCCTAAAGATGGAAGAGTAGAGAGGCTTCGGTCCGAAAGTGCTCATAGTAAAGACCATATGATTACTCTTTCCATGTTTGCTTATAGAGACCAGGTGTGGTGCGGATTATTTAAGCAGGGTCTTGATGTTTTTCAACTCCCCAATAAAACAGTAAAACATTATAATAATAAAGAATTGAATCTGGGAGAAGAAAGTGTTTATTGTTTATGTGTAGACAGTAAAGGGCAAACCTGGCTTGGAAATGGTTGGGGCTTGTACAAAGCGCCATCGGGGACTCTTAACTTTACAAGGATATCTGAAGTGGGATATGACTGGATTTTTAATATAATTGAGGACAAAAAGGGAACAATATGGATTGCCTCCATGGGAAATGGCGTATGGAAATATAATCCCCAAAAGAATACTTACAAGAACTATGCCAGTGAGCCTGGCGATAAAAAAAGTCTGAGTTCAAACTCTGTTAGTTCAATCATGGAAGACAGTAAGGGCAGAATCTGGTTTTCTACAGACCGTGGAGGTATTTGTTGTTACAATGAAAAAGAAGATAATTTTACAACATTTTCTATTGAAGAAGGATTCCCTGATGATGTGGCCTATAGCATACTTGAAGATAATAAAGCAAATCTCTGGTTTGGAACGAACCGCGGATTGGTTAAATTTAATCCAGACACAAAAAGTATTCGCGTATTTACTGTACAGGATGGTTTACTAGGCAATCAGTTCAATTATAATTCTGCACTAAAGGCAAGTAATGGTAAATTTTATTTTGGCGGCGTAGATGGATTGATTGCTTTTAATCCGAATATAGCTGATAAAAAGAACTTTGTTCCGCCTGTGTATATATCAAAATTCAGTATATATAATAAAGAGGTAACAGTACATAGTGATGAATCGCCGCTAACCAAAAGTATAATACATACCAGCCGGATAATTTTAGATTATAATCAGTCAAATATTAGTTTTGGCGTTTCTCTTCCAAGCTTCTCCGATTCCAAGGCATATCAATGTTATTACAGAATGGATCCGGTCGATAAAGAATGGATTAGGCTCAATAGTACCCATGATATTTCGTATGCTCAGTTGCCCCCGGGAAATTATACTCTTCAAGTGAAGGCAACAAATGGCAATGCGAACGCTGAATTTTCATCGACATCACTCAATATAACCATTCTTCCTCCTTGGTGGTTATCTGTTTGGGCATACATTATTTACGGTATATTTATTCTATGTGTTGTTTTTTCCTGTTTCTATTGGTATAAAAGGAGGAAAGAGCGGCAAATGAAAGATAATCAGAAACTGTTCGAAATAGAGAAAGAAAAAGAATTATATGAAGCTAAAGTTGAGTTTTTTACAGAGATTGCTCACGAGGTACGTACGCCACTGACATTGATAAACGGTCCGCTTGAAACTATTTTAGATATGGAGATCAACGATCCGAAGATTAATAAAAATCTTCAGGTGATTGCTCAAAATACGAATCGTTTGCTTGAACTTACAGGACAGTTGCTGGATTTCCGAAAAGTAGGTGCTAATAAATTTCTGATGCATTTTACAATGGTGGATATTACATCGTTGCTGAATGAAACAGTGCTTTGTTTTGAACCGACTATCCTGCAACAAAATAAAGAGCTGATACTTGATATTCCGGACGAACCAATTCAGGTAGCCGTAGACAAAGAAGCTTTTATAAAGATAGTAAGCAATTTGCTGAATAATGCTTTAAAATATACAAACAGGATAATAAAGGTCGAGCTAAATAAAGGAACTACCTATTTCAATGTAAAAGTAACCAGTGATGGCAATAAAATTCCACAGGAACTAAGCCAAAGTATATTCGAACCATTTTATCAGATACATAAACAAGGAGAGTCGATGTCGGGTGCTGGCATAGGGTTGCCGCTTGCCCGCTCGTTGGCTAACCTCCATCAGGGTCGTCTTTATCTTGATGTGGATACCGATAATAATACGTTTGTGTTGACCCTCCCTTTAAATCAGGAAAAAGTAATGCAAAAAGAGGATTTTATTGCGTCGCATGAACTAGTCCATTTGGAGGAAGAATTGCCTGCCACTATTGATTCGAAAGATTATACAATCTTATTAGTGGAAGATAATGCAACAATGCTTTCGTTCATTTCTGAGAAGTTACAGGAACTATTTATTGTAGAAACTGCTCAAAGTGGACAGGATGCTCTTGATATATTATCTCGTGATCACGTGGACCTTATCGTAAGTGACGTAATGATGCCTGGCATGAATGGTATTGAGTTCTGTAAAATGATAAAAGCGAATATAGAACTGTGCCACATTCCGGTTATTTTCCTTACAGCCAGAAATGACCTTGAAAGTAAGATACAGGGACTTAGGGCCGGAGCGGAATCCTATGTTGAGAAGCCATTTTCGTTTAATTATCTGAAAACGCAGATATTAACTTTATTGGATAATAGGCGTAAAGAACGTGAAGCTTTCTCGAAGCGTCCGTTTTTTCCAGTGCATAATATGCACATGAGTAAGGCGGACGAGGAGTTTATGGATAAGATAATAGGTATTATTCACGAGAACATCACTGATGTTAATTTTAATGTGGAACGTCTAGCCGAGATTCTTTGCATGAGCCGATCAAGTTTACTGAGAAAAATAAAAGGCCTTTCAGATCTTTCACCTGTTGATTTAATTCGGTTGATTCGTTTAAAAACGGCTGCCGAATTGATTCAGGAAGGTAAGTGCAGGATAAATGAAATCTGCGATATGGTGGGTATTGGTTCTCCTTCCTACTTTAGCAAACTATTTCAGAAGCAATTCGGAATGACTCCCAAAGAGTTTGAAAAACAAAATCAATTTTCTAAAGAATAATTCACTGAAACAAATGATGCAAAACCTGTAATATTTGCGGATTCAAACTGTAAATCCGATGTTTTGAATCAATAGTTTCATTTTATGCCTTATTCTTTTGCCGGTTTCATTACAGGCTGTTTCTACTTTTGAGCCCCGTTCAAATGGTGATAAATCATCTTTTGAACGGGGCTCAAAAGTAGAAACAATAGTAAGCCTTTAAATAATATGAAATCGTATTTGTTAGTCTTTAAATCATTTTTTTTACCTGCGTTGCTTTTAATGGCTGCAGGAAACATCGTACAAAGTTGTTCAATGACAGACAGTCTGACTCAGGGAAATTGGACTGTGCATTTTGACGCTACTACAAAGAGTGTTGATATTGAAAATAAATCAAAGCTGATTTATGACAATGTATATGCATCCTATAAATTGTCGAACAAACTAATCACCAGCCGTGATTACCCAAACAAACAGATTAGCCACAAAGCAATTAGAGATGGATTTGGTAAAGGGTCAGTTCTGGAAGTAACTTATACAAGTGATGAGTTACCAACCCTTAAACAATCTTTCTACTTGTATCCCAACAAGGATTATGTGTTGACCGATTTTACATTGGAAAGCAACTCTTTTGTGGAATCAAATTACATGGCTCCTGCCAATGTTGATGAAATGCCGAAAGTGCTAAGTCCCGGTGATAACAGGGCGCTTTTTATCCCTTTCGACAATGATAAGTGGATCAGATACCAGTCTCATCCGCTTTCTATTGATAGTCTGACTAGTTATGAGGTTACTTCTATATTTAATAATAATAATCGAAATTCGTTAGTTATTGGTTCAATTGAACATGATAATTGGAAGACTGCTGTAACAATGTATAAAGGTGATGCTGACAATATCCGTTCATTTGTATGTTTTGGTGGCGTATCCGACGAGCTTACCCGAGACTCAAAACCTCATGGTGCTTTAAAGGGAAATAAAATAAAGTCTCCTAAAATTCTGCTTGGATTTTTTGAGGATTGGACCAATGGTATGGATGAGTATGCAAAGGCAAATGCAATTATTGCTCCACCAAAAACATGGAATAAGGCTGTTCCATTCGGATGGAATAGCTGGGGAGTACTTCAGTTTAACCTGACTTATAGAAAAGCTCTTGAAGTTTCAGATTATTTTGCAAATAACTTACAAAACAATCATTTTATGAATCCGGATAATACAGTTGTTATTGGTCTGGATTCGGGGTGGAATAATTTTACGGAAGAAGAACTTACTTCTTTTGTAAATAGATGTAAGGCGAATGGTCAATTGGCCGGTGTCTACTGGACTCCTTTCACCGACTGGGGTAGAAATCCTGAACGTATAATTGATGATGCTCCTGATTATAAATATAAAGATGTGTATCTGTATGCCAACGGAAAACCACAGGAGTTGGATGGTGCCTATGCTATTGACCCGACTCATCCGGCTATTGAACAAATGATGAAGAAAACGTCTGCTCTGTTTCACCGTGCCGGTTTTGAATATGTAAAGGTAGATTTTATGACTCACGGATCAATGGAAGCCGATAAATGGCATAATACAAATGTACAAACTGGTATTCAAGCTTATAATTACGGCATGCAGTTGTTGAATAAATATTTTGGTGATATGTACATTAATTTGTCCATTTCACCTGTCTTCCCCGCTCAGTATGCACAATCCAGAAGAATTGCCTGCGATGCATGGAACAAAATAAAAGATACCGAGTACACTTTGAATGCGTTGTCGTATGGCTGGTGGCAGGAGAAAGTCTATCAGTTTAATGATGCAGATCATATTGTGTTAAGGGAAGCTACTGAGGGAGAGAACAGAGCTCGTGTTACATCGGGTGTTATTACAGGAATTTATATAACTGGCGACGATTTTAGTGCTGATGGTTCTGCAGAGGGAAAAGCTAAAGCATCACAATTCCTTACAAATTTTGATGTGAATGCGGTTGCAACTGGTGTTGCGTTCCATCCAGTGGAAGGAAATGGAGAGAAATCTGAAAATCAGTTTGTCCGTATCGAAGAAGATGGAACCTGTTATTACGCTGTATTTAATTATAATGAAGAACCTTTAGATGTCATAGTCCCTTTGAATAGACTGGGATTGGATAAAAGTAAGAAATATTGGATTAAGGACCTATGGAATGGGATAGAATCCGGTATTAATGGGAACCTTGATGTTAACGTCCCCGCCAAAGATGTATCATTTTTCAAGATATCTGTAAAGTGAACATATAAGATTTTAAAATAGAAATAAATATTTATCTAGTTAAATTAATAAGTTATGAAGAAAATCAGGATTTTCAGTTTTATTTTGTTTCTGTTTTGTTGCTGCAGCTTGTTTGCACAAAACATAACGGTCAGTGGAACCGTGAGCGATAGAAGCACTGCAGAGACACTTCCCGGAGGTAGTGTTATTGTTAAAGGAACTACACACGGTACAGTAACAGATATGGATGGTAAGTATTCACTGGAGGTTTCTCCGAGTGCCATTCTTGTATTTAGTTATGTTGGCTATGATGCTTTAGAAGTGAAAGTAGGCAACCAGAAGGTTGTCAATGCGTCACTTACAAGTGATTCGAAAGCATTAGATGAAGTTGTCGTAGTTGGTGCTTCATTTAAGAAGAGTGATCTGACAGGAGCAGTAGGTCATGTAAATGCTAAAGTGCTGGAAGAAAAACCGGTTGTAAGCATTAATCAAGCCCTTCAAGGGCGTGTAGCTGGAGTATTTGTTTCCAATTCTGCAAAACCAGGGGATGATTCTTCTATCAAAATTCGTGGTGTAAACACGATTAATGGCTCTACTGATCCTATTTATGTTGTAGATGGATTGGTAATGGATAATTTTGGTGGAGGTTTCAATTCCATTAGCTTGAACGACGTTGCTTCGATTGAAGTATTGAAAGATGTTTCCGCTACTGCATTGTATGGTTCACGCGCTTCCAATGGTGTTGTGCTGGTTACTACCAAAAAAGGAAAGAGCGGAGAGGGTAAGGTCAGTTATGACGGATGGTTTGGATTTCAGTCTTTTGCCAAAGTTCCTAAAACAATGGATACCAAGCAATTATTTGAATTAAGAAAAGATGCCGCAATCAATGGATTTTCTGCACGTCATCCAAATGCCAGTGATGCCGATTTACAAACATTTATCAACGATCGCGTAGAAACACCTTATAATCCTAATGGTGGAGGAGGGTTTGTTTTTGCACAGTATGAATTGGATGCTTATGCAAACAACAATAACTATAATTGGCTGGATGAAGTAACCCAGACAGGAAGCCAGCAAAACCATTCCTTGAGCTTTACAGGAGGAGACGACAAAAGTTCTTACTATCTGAGTTTAGGTTATGCGAATCAACAGGGTATGGTAAAGAACCTGAGTGATACAAAATATACTGGTCGTATTAATGCAGAACGATATATTAAGCCTTGGTTGAAAATAGGAACAAATACTTCGTTTACACGTACTGAATCTGAAATTGCTAACAATGATGGTGTATTTGATAAAGCACGTGGTGCAAACCCAATGTTGGCAATTGATCCGGAAGTTCAGGTATTGAACTATGGAGGTCTTTATGATCAAAATTATTTTAATCCGCTTCGTACACTTAAAATAGATAATGACCGGAACCGTGAGCGTCTGATAAGTGCGAATTTTTTGAATATTAATCCGTTAGAAGGTCTCAATTTCCGTACCTCTTTTTCTGTTGATGTTTGGAATGAGTCAAGGTTCAGATACACTCCAAATAATATTCAGGAAGCAATCCGGTACGGACATGGAGGAGAGGCGGTGCACGATCGTGACCATTTGATTAACTGGCAGTGGGACAACACAATCACCTATGATAAAACATTTGGAAAACATAAAATTAATGCTTTAATAGGGACCAGTCTTACCAGAACAGACCGCGATTATACGAATGCATCGGGTACAGGTTTTGGAACAAACGAATTCTCTTATTATAACTTAGGTGCTTCTTATAAAACAGAATTAAGGGGTATTGGCTCTGATTTTACAACAGCGACTCTTCAGTCTTATGTTATACGGGCTAATTACAACTATGCAAATAAGTATTACCTGACTGCGACAGCTCGTTATGATGGTTCTTCTAAATTCGCCAAAGGCAATCAATGGGGTATTTTCCCTTCAGTATCCGGAGCTTGGAACATTGCCGAAGAAGACTTTATGAGTGAGCAGACTATTTTTGATCAGTTGAAATTACGTTTGAGCTATGGATTGGTCGGGAATCAGAATATTGACAATTATGCTTTTCTAACTCTTTATTCTCCTAAAGTAAGTGGTGATAAAACAACTTATGTACCAAATGGTCGGCGTGGCACCAAAGATATAACCTGGGAATCTCAACAACAAGCCAATATTGGATTTGATATGGGATTTTTGAATAACCGTATCCGATTCTCTGCTGATGCTTTCCATACTACTAACAAAGATTTGCTGATGGTGCGTTCCTTGCCTCTGACATCTGGTTTTAAAGAGGCCATTGAAAATATTGGTGCCATTGAAAACAATGGAGTTGAATTTTCAGTAGATGCGAAGATTGTTGATACGAAAGATTTTCAATGGAATCTGTCTGCAAATATTTCTGCCGATAAAAATAAAGTTACTCAACTGTACGGCGACAATGATGCAATCTATAATATTGATGGCGATCGGAATCTTCAGAAAGAAGGCAATCTTTTCTTAGGAGAATCCCGGAATACTATTTATATATGGAGAACCGGAGGAATTGCTCAGGAATTGGATATGAGTCGTTTGGGGCAGATAAATTGGAGTGGACGCAGTGTAAATCCAGGAGATTTATATCCACAAGATATAGATGGAAACAAAGTGATTGACGAAAAAGACCGTGTAATTATCGGTTCACCTGATCCTAAATTCTATGGGGGTTTTTCATCCGACTTTACATATAAAGGAATTAGCTTGAATGCTGTATTCTCCTATTCATATGGTGCAAAGAAATTAAGCCCCTATTATGAATCTTTAATTGGTAGTGCAGGTCGCAGTATTGCTTCTGTTGATTTGCAAGACCGTTGGAGTCCTGAAAATAGTAATGCTAAGTATCCTCGTCCAATCCTCAATGATCCGACAGACTCGCAAACACAATCATATAATGTTTTCTCTCCAAGCCAGATGGACTTCTCTGTGCAGAATGCTTCATTCTTGAGATTATCTGCATTGACTTTGGCTTACACCTTACCTCAAAATGTTGTAAGTAGTATGAAACTAAGTAGTTTGAGATTTTATACTACGGCGTCTAACCTATTTTGTCTGACTTCTTACAAAGGATATGATCCTGAAACAGGCGACTGGTATCCTCCCACGAGAATGTTTGTATTTGGTTTGAACGTATCGTTCTAAAAGGTAATTTGTTAAATTGTAAATATATTGAATTATGAGAAATACAAAAAAAAATAGATTGACTAATGCTCTTATTGTGGCGTTGGTATTAGGAATGACCTCTTGTTCCGATTTTTTGGAACAGATGCCGAAAACTTCATTAACACAGGAACAGGTTTTTTCCGATTTGGCAAACATTGAACCTGCCGTAGATGGTTTATATACCAGTTATCGTGGTGTAAAAGAAGGGCGTCAAGGTTTAACCTTTCTTCTTTTAGGATTGGACGAGAGTAAACAAGGTATAGTTCAGATGAATGATGCCGCCCAGGCCGGTCTGGATCGTTATGATGGAATGCTAAATCCAAGTTCTACACAGATTGATGCGATGTGGTCGAAAAAATGGCCTGTTGTCGTTGATGCAGCGAATGCAATTTATGCATTAGATATAATGGAGAAAAACACACAGGATGAAACTGTTTTGGCAAAAATCCATACTCTGAGAGGAAATGCCTGCTTCATTCGTGCTATGCTAATGTTTGAATTGGCTATGTATTGGGGAGAAGTTCCAGTGATAGATATTGCAAACATGGTCAATACAGCACGTCAACCATTGGACGTTGTGTGGGGACAAATCTTTAGTGATTTTACTTATGCTTCAGAAAATTTACCCGATACTCAGGAAGATAAAAAACGGGCTACTTCAGGAGCAGCTTTGGCTATGTTGGGAAAAGCTTATATGTCTGTACCAACCGAACTTGGTTTACGAGATTTTAGTAAAGCTAAAGATTGTTTTGAGACAATTAAAAGCAAAGGCCGTTATCAGCTTGATACAAAATACTCAAACTTGTTTGAGGAGACGCTTGAATTTAATTCTCCTGAATCAATATTTGAATTAGACTTTGCAAATCCATGGCCTTTTCCTAATTACTGGCAGTTCGATTTGGGTTCACGCACTGTTGATAGCGCTTTCGGAAATGGTTGTTATATGTCTGGCTACGACGTAGCTCTTCCTACAGAGTATGCCTACAAGATGAAATCTGAAGGAGGTGTATGGGAAGAAGGTGATTTACGAAAGGATGAAAGCATACGTTATGAGTTTAAATATATGGGAATGACTCTTACCGTTGTTTCGTGGGGTGCAGACGAACTTGATCCGCACATCAAAAAATATGAAGATGAACGCACAGATATGCTAAACGGCCCATATGGAAACATGTGGAACTCTGGTAAAAACTTTATTTTGATTAGATATGCTGACGTGCTTTTGAGTTATGCAGAATGTTTGAATGAATTAGGAAAAACGTCTGAAGCTGTTTCAGTTGTTAACGAGGTGCGAACCAGAGCATGGGGTGGAATACTACCTGCTAACAAGCAGTGGACAGGTATGTCGCAGGATGAGTTCCGTACACAGATTCTGGATGAGCGGATGCGTGAACTTTGTTTTGAAGGATGGCGTCGTATAGACTTGATTCGTACAGGTAATTTTGTGAAATTGATAAAAGAACGTAATCAGTGGACTAAGCAATCGGGAACTATCCAGGAGTTTAATACTCTTTGGCCTATTCCTGACAACGAAATAAAGAATAATCCGGATATTGAGGTGGAAGATCAAAATCCAGGATATAACAAGTAATTTCTCTACTAATCATTGCCATAAAAACAGGTAAATATAATGAACAGTGAATGCAAAAGTTCACTGTTCATTATTCACTTGTTCCTATTATTAAAATAAAAAAGCATGAACAAACGAACAATTTTATCTTTACTCGTTTTATTTTTTTGCTTACAGCATATGCAAGCGGTGGATTATGAAGTCGTTTCACCTAATGGGCAATTAAAAATAAAACTTCACATTGATAATGGCACCAGGTATGAAATCTGGCAAGGAGAAACCCAATTAATATCATCTTCACCCATTGGTCTTAACCTTGCAAACGGGATGATAGTTGGCGGAGGTACAATAAAAAGTACACAAACAAAAAGTGTAAACAGAGAGCTACCAGTGCTCTTTGGAAAAAATAAAACCCTCGATGAATGTTACAATGAGCTAGTAGTGCAATTTAATGAAAATTACGATCTGCTTGTAAGAGCATACAATGAAGGACTTGCTTATCGTTTTATCACCCGAATGGAAGGAGAAATAATAGTTAACAGTGAAGATGCGGTATTTAACTTTACTTCTACTCCTAAAATTTATTTTCCTGAATGCGATGCTACTATTACCCAGGAAAAAGATCGGAAAGGGGTCGGTCATCCAATTCACCAGGGTTATCGTAATTTTGAAAGAACATACAATATATACAACTCACCAACTGATATTCCTAATGGGAGATTTTCCGTTACACCTGTTTTGTACGAATATCCTTCCACTCCTTACAAAATTGTAATAACAGAAGCTGACACGTATGATTATCCTGGATTGTATATGGAACGTAATGGAACTAACTCCATGCGCGGAATGTGGGCTCAATATCCTAAAGCAGTAATGGACCCGGTGGGTGCTCCAGATGATGATGGTTACAATTACTATTCTAATCACCTGGTATATTTACGTGAAGAATATATAGCTAAAACTACAGGAAACCGTACGTTTCCATGGCGGGTAATTATTGCTTCCAATGACGACAAATCACTACTAAACAACAATTTGGTATACATGTTGGCGGAATCTTCCCGCTTAACGGATTCTTCTTGGATAAAACCTGGAAAATCTGCATGGGAATGGTGGCATAAGGCCATGTTGGAAGGAGTGAATTTCCCGGTTGGAGAAGATAATCTGAGCATGCAAATGTACATGTATTATATTGATTGGGCCGCAGCTAACGGTCTTGAATATATGACTTTTGATGCAGGATATAACGATTCATGGGTTCAATCCCTTTGCACGTATGCAAAATCAAAAGGAGTAAAAATAATACTTTGGACATGGGCTAGCTGCGCCCTTGAATCCCCGGACGATTGGATTGTTAAGATGAAAAATCGCGGTGTGGCAGGTGCTAAGATCGACTTTTTTGAACGGAATGATCAGATAGCGATGACTTGGGGTTATAAACTTGCACAAAAGCTTGCAGACAATCAAATGGTGGGTATATTCCATGGATGCCCTGTCCCTGCAGGATTGAATCGAACCTTTCCAAATATCCTAAACTTTGAAGCTGTTCGTGGAGCAGAAGATAATTTTTGGAGAAGACTTGTGACTCCCAATTATCATACTTTATTTCCGTTTATTCGTTCATTGGCAGGTCCTGAGGATTATACTCCAGGGTCAATGAGAAATAAAACTGAACAGGAATTTTATCCCGTTGACCAATCTCACACTGTACCGATGAGTATGGGTACCCGTGCACACGAGTTGTCAATGTATGTAATCTTTGATCATTGGTTGGGATATTTGTGCGATGCGCCTACAGAATATAATAAATTCCCCGACGTATTGGATTTTCTTTCCACGGTCCCTGCTGTTTGGGATAAGACAGTTCCTTTAAAAGCTAAGCTGGGAGAATATATTCTTACTGCCAAACAAACAGGAAAGAATTGGTATGTTGGAGGTATGAGCAACTGGGATGCTAGAGAAATTGAAGTAGATTTTAGTTTCCTATCGCCGGGTGTTTCCTATCAGGCAACCATTTTGAAAGATGATCCGGATTCTGGAACAGAGCCGACCAAATATGTTTCTGAAATAAAAACAATAACCAGTGACACTAAGCTGACTCTAAGCATGGCTAAAGGTGGTGGGTTTGCGATCCGGTTACTTGAGACCACAGCGAGCGGTTTAACTAAGGTTGAAAACAAAGCGAATGTATCTGTTGATGTTGATAAGTTTACATCAACCCTTAATGTAAAATCGGAGAAAGCTATTCAAGCCATCCGAATTTATAATGTTTCCGGACAATGTTTGTTGAGTGAAAGTTTTAAAAAAAAAACATATTCACAGCCTATCAATCTGTCCGGATTGGGTAATGGATTCTATATAGTAAATGTATTGGCAGAAAAGACTTCTTCATCAGTTAAATTTATATATTGATTAATCTATTATTTTATTATTATGAGAACAAATTACATTCTGAAAAGTGTGTTAACACTTGCGTTTTTTACGGGAAGTCTCTTTTCATTTCAATTGAAAGGAGAAGTTGTACAGGTTGGCGATATTGCATACAACCTTAACGATGAATTGCAGACAGCAGAAACTGCAGTTTTACCTGGCGGAGCGAAATACTCCGGAGCATTGGTAATTCCTGCTAGTATCGAAGCCGGAGGAAAGAATTATGCTGTTGTGAAAATTGGTGATGGTTCTTTAAGGGATGCTCCGGGTCTTACCTCGGTTGTTATCCCTGAAGGATTGAAAACAATAGGTAACAGTTCTTTTGCCAGTTG
>Ga0172378_10003738_pt1 | contig 14302 bp, 8 predicted proteins | sample GrowelOW332metaG_FD_119755 | JGI IMG/M metagenome (GOLD analysis project Ga0172378, IMG submission 119755) | Groundwater microbial communities from an aquifer near a municipal landfill in Southern Ontario, Canada - Pumphouse #3_1 metaG | ecosystem: Environmental > Aquatic > Deep subsurface >... | reverse complement strand
CTTATAGGTATATTTCCCAAAACGAGATTCCAGATAAGAATAGACTGTTGTCAGGTTCATCCGGTAATAGAGTGGCAAAAGAACTAAAGCCACTACTGCATAACCAACGACAAATCCGAAGACCATCGGCATATAATGGAAAGATTGGTTGATAACATTTCCAGGTACTGAGATCATTGTTACACCCGAAATGGATGTCCCAACCATGCCATAAGCAACTACAAACCAAGGTGATTTTCTATTTCCCTGGAAATAAGAATTATTATCGGCTTTGCGGGAGGTATACCAGGAAATGAAAAAAATCAAAACGGTATAAATGGAGAAAACGGTAAGAATTAAAGTTAAAGACATAATAATATAAGGATAATCAGATTCATACTTTGGTGCGACAAGATAGATCAAAATCTAAAGCGGAACAATGGATTTTCAAACAATTCTAACAAAAATTTAGAGTCATTCATCTATTTTAATATATTTACCCAATTTGACATTTTCATCCCGGTATATGCTTAAGAATATTCCCACAGTGAATTAAGTTGAGATATTCCATCATTCACCTACATCATAATCAGATTATCATGTACTAAAACTTCCATATTCCCTTACAAACTTTGAATTTAACAGACATTATATTTGTAGCGTAATAAAACTGTATATTTGCGACTTAATAATTAAGAGTTACAAAAACCTTACTGAAAGCAACTCAACAAAATGGAAAAACAAAACTTGTCAAGCTATGTTTTAGTTCATGGTTGTACACCATTCAATGAAGTCGAACCAACCAATGAGAGTTTGAAGATGAATGACTTATCGGAAGAAACTAAAAATACACTTTTATCAGTGATTGATAAATTTCTACTTGATATCTCATTAGATGCATCCGGATTAACGCTATACAGTTTAGTGAATAGCAAAAAGTCCATCAATATGGAACTGTTCTCACAAAACATTGAAGAATATATATATTTTATGGTTGCACAAAGTGTAACAACCTCTTTTAACAGAGGCATTGAAAATATAATTCAGAAATTTTGTGAGATTTTGATTAAGGCGCAGGATGGTTTGATTTTAAATAATCGAGGACCATACGACTTGAAATTCCAGCTTAAAAATGGTGAAGAATATTGGATTGATATCAGATCCATTAATGAACAGAAAAGCTACGACTTTCAAACCATCAAGGAAAACAAGGAAAAAGCAGAAAAAGCTGGCGTAAATTACAGATTTTGCATTTATGATGATGAAAATCAATCCAATGACGACTATATACTAAATGGAGTTGATTTTTGGGAACTCATTGCTGGTTTTGAAAATGCCAAGCTCAGAATATTCAAATTAATCAACGGAACCGCCAATAAACTTTCTATTTCAACCATTATCAAAGAAACCAAAAATCGTTTCCTCCAAGAGTGGAGAATGCAGGATTGATGGTTAAATCTTACGGATGTCATCCCTTGAAGGGATGACATCCGTTCTTTTGAGGGATGACATCCGTTTCCTTTGATTGGGAAAAGGGACGGATGTCATCGCTTAAAGCGATGACATCCGTAAAAGAAACTAAAAAAGCGATGACATCCGTAAAAGTTTTCTGCGCTTACCGCCTTTTATACCTCCAAGGTGTTCCGGGTAAATTCAGTAAAGTTCTGGGAGTAAACGACTTCGGCATCGGCATCTCATAGACCGATTTTCGCAAAAATGAACCAAAAGACTTACTGTCCTTAATTCTTTCCAGTTCTTCAACTGTAATGATTTTACCTATCCCAATACGGGGTTTTTGCTTACTCTTATTGAAAACCTCGTATGGCATCCTTATCAATCGAATTCTCCAGTTTATAATACCCAGAAAATAGAAGAAGGGAGAATTTTGATCAAAAAAACGAATTGGAACAATCGGTACCCTGGCCATTTGAATCAATCTAAGAATGCTTTTTTGCCATTCCCGATCTCTTACTCGGAAGTTCATTATTTTGTAATCAGAAACTGCTCCTGAAGGGAAAAAACCAATCGGATGCCCCTCCTGCAAACGGGTCAGCGTCTCACGGATACCATTTAAACTATGAGTAGAAATGCCCTTATCTTTATTACCTTTAGGAGTCACTGAAATGAAATTCTCATCCATTGCTTCAACCAGAGATAGTATCTTATTGACCATCAACTTATAATCTGGTCGAATTCCGGCCATCAGGTCTATCAGCATGATACCATCCAAACCTCCATACGGATGGTTGGAAATGGTTATAAAAGCTCCTTCTGGCAATTGTTTCAACCTTTCAGCATTGCCTACCCCATAATGTACCCCTAAGTCATTCAACAAACTTGCGGCAAACTCAGAACCGGACTTGTCACAAGAATGTTCGTATAGTGCATTCACTTTATCCATGGCAAATAATCGCATAAAGAAATTTGCGAAACAATGCCCAACCCGTCCTCTAAAAATCGGAGACAGGTTTTCCATGTCATTTATTTCAATTACTTTTCTTTTCAAAACGATCCATTAAAGTTTATGGCTTCTCCTTAATCATTAAACAGTCAACCATTTATGGTTGTTCTTTTCTAAAAACCCAATGCCTTTGAAGCATGTAATTAAAAACAATAGATACAGTCAGATCTGTAATGATACGGCTGATTTTATAATCAATTTTAATAAATGTGGTAAAATAATAAGTTCCGGAAGCCTTTAGGACAATACTGTTAATGACAACAACCACAAATCTGATCAATTGTTTCCAGAAATTATATTTATAGGGTTGTTTCTTGGAGCAAAAAGTCCATGTCTTATTTAAGGAGAAATTGACTATCGCTCCGATAACTCCTCCGATTGCTATAGAAAAAGTATAGTGTATACCGAAAAGTTCGGTACACAGAATCATGATGGAATAATCAACCATTCCCCCAACAAAAGAGGACACCTGAGCCTTTGCAAAAACGAAGAACCTCTCAATCATTTTTCCTCATTCTGTTTCTTTTCTCTTTCAGCTATATCACGTGCATCAGCCATCTGAAGCAATTTTCTCATGTCAACAATATTCGTCACGAGTAACATGACGCATGCAAAGGCTCCCGAATAAATGATAGAATCTTTTATAAGCACCTCTAGCACTAAAATGAGGGATATGATGATTCTAACCTCCGTTGGGCCGAACAAACCACTATCAATAGTATATTTATCTATAATCTTATATCTTAACAAAGTCATGACCATAGCCCAGGCATACATAACGACAAATCCGAATCCAAGCAATTCCCATACACCATCAGTGTAAATCATGTACCCAAGACCTATTAGTATGGTCGTGATCCAATCTACAGAAATGTCAAGAGAAAATCCGTACCACTTTCGGGGGGTATTACGATAATAGGCAACTCTGCCATCTAAAGAATCTCCAAACCAGTTAATGGCAAATCCTAAAATGCCAAACAAAAGAAAGTAACGATTAACATAGCTAGCCAGAATAAAGCTGGTCATTGTGATTAAAGTGCCACAAAATCCAATCAAAGTAAGCATATCAGAGCTGATACATGAAGGAATGCGTTTAACTAAAAAAGCAAGAGCTTTTTGTTCTTGCGTTTTTAAGAGATTGGTTCGGTGTCTGCCTTTAGATATGGTTGATAAAGTTTCAACAGTTTCGGGGGATAATATGTGCTTCATTTTCTTCTGTTTTTATTTTACGTCCGATAAAGGTAGAAAAAAGAAATATATAAATTGTAAATTTCAATTTATGAAATATGTTAATCCATGTTTTTTGCGTTCTAAGATATGTAATTTTTTGTTATCAACAATCACATTAACGAGATTTGCTCAACCACATTCACTAGAATAAACTCCGTATTTCCGAGCTGTCACTCTCCTTTTCCTGAATACAAAATCCACCCTGTCAATCAGGAAAAAGTGGTGGAAACTGATATTTGAAATCTGGAAATGAACACCATACATTCAATTAACATTCTCATATAGGAGTAAACAATCCACTTTCTGATTTCATCTGCTTGCCAATTATAGAAGATTGTTGTTCTTTTGTTTAGAATAGTATTAAGATTTTCAATAAAAATAATGAGATGAAACGAAGAGCGTTTTTAAATACTGGCTTTCTGACATTAGGAGGCATGATGATTGGAAGCAATTTTACTTTCGCAAACGCCATGGAAGAAACCTCTGAATCATTTAAAAATCTTAGAGACAACAACACCTACGATCTAATCATAAACGGAGCTGGTTTAAGTGGATTTTTCACTGCACTCGAAGCGGTCAAAAAAAATCTGAAAGTGCTGGTTCTTGACAAGCGAACATCACCGGGATATGATATTGTTGCCAAAAGAAAACTTTGGTTACAATCTGACGGTATAGAAAAATGGGATGATAATTTACTCGATCTTTTTTTTCCTGAAGGTGAATTGGCAGAAATGTTCAACAAAGAACTATTGGATGCACCCAGAAACAGCCGTGCAGATAATGAGATGCTTCTGTTTGCCGGAAGTTTGAAAAAAGGCATGTTGCGTACACTTTTGGTCAATAATGTTGACGTATTTTTAATGAACGACGTTTGCGGAATTATCACAGACAAGAAAGACAAAGTCTCTGGTGTTCTGGTTGCTTCAAAACATGGTGTTTATTCTATAAACTGCAACAGTTTCATTGATACCACCGACCACCACTTATTTACAAGAGACCTTTTCAATCAGGAATATAAAATTCGCAATGCTGGTTTTGTGCTTGAATTGGAAAGTGTAAGCGATATGTCTGAAAAAAGCATCTCTGCCAGTGATTCGTTGGGGATTCTTAACAACAGACTGGATATTCACAAAGGGAAAAAAGCGGCGGATGAATATTTGATCGAATTTAAGTTTGCCGTTGAAAACAATGATTTAAGCACCATTGAACAAAAAGCGAGAAGCATCGCTTTCGAAATAAGCAAAAACTTGCCCAACATGGCACCGGCTTTTTCAGCAGCCATTATGCGTTTTTATGCTTTGGAATGCTCCCTGGAAGTAGAAGACAAGAAAGAGGTGATCATTCCACTTAAAAACTACGATTATATTGAAAATCCCTCCACAGACTACAGCTGCAACAGCATTTTGCAAATCATCGAAACAGCAAGAAAAAAGGTGGAAAATGTCATTGAAAGTTCAATACCTGGTGACAAAGCCATCGTTTATTATATTGGAGGAAAAGCCTCTTTCCAGGGCACGAAAGAATTGATCAGTGAGAATGGACAAACCTTACCACTTTCTCCTTTTTCTGTTAAAACATTAAAAATACAAGAAAAAGACACCCAATTACTGATTGTTGGTGGCGGAACAGCCGGTGCAATGGCTGCCCTAGCGGCAAAACAAAAAGGTTTAAAGCCAACTGTCGTTGAGTACTTCAACGATCTGGGAGGAACAAAAACCATGGGTGGGGTATTTGTATATTATCGTGGTTTACAGGATCATGTAATCATGAAACAATTCACGGCAGAAGTAAAACAAATATCCGCAGATTACCATATGAATGGTATCATGCCAGTGTGTTGCAAATACCTCAAACCGCTATTGGGTGGTGATTGCAATATTATCAACGGAGCCATCTTTTGCGGGGCAAATGTAGTCAACAAGCAACTCAAAAGCATTACTGTCTGCGAAAATGGCAGATTGATTCAATTGGATGCCAAACTGACCATAGACGCGACAGGCGACGCCGATGTGGCGCATTTTTCCGGAGAAGGATATGATATCGGCGACACCAGAATGGAAATGACGCAGAACTACAGTCAGTGGGACGTACCTTTCAGGCCAAAAGTAGATAATGTCCACAGAGATTACGATATTCTGGACAATACAGAAATTTTGGAACTTCAACGAGGATTATATCTGTCACATTATGAATCAAATTATTACGACTTCTACCCGATGCTTACGGTGCGTGAATCAAGAAGACCGCATGGCATTTATACACTGAATGCCAGAGATATCATAAAAGAAGAATATTTTGAAGATACCATATCTCAGGCTAAGAGTGATTTTGATGCACATTATTTTGCCGGTTCCGAGTATTCACGCTGTGGCTTCTTGTTGCCCCACATGGATCAAAATGTAGTGATCAACATTCCATATCGTTCACTTGTTCCGAAGACCATAGATGGTTTACTTTATTCAGCAAAAGCCATCAGCGAAACATGGTCAGCCATACAATACACGAGAATGGCTCCGGATGTAACCATTTTAGGCTACCTCACAGGTTTGCTTGCAACAGAAATTCTCAGGCAAGACGTAAAACCCAGAGCGTTCTCTGTAAGTGCCATCCAAAAGGAATTTATTGGTAAATCATACCTCGATGCAAATCCACGGACATCAACACAGAATACCATCCATAATATTGTCTATAAACTAATTTGTGAAGATGATTCATACTTGCCAAAAGCTTGTCTGGAAGATAAAGTGACTATTTTACCCCGTCTGGAAAAAGCATTTAAGGAACAACCAAACATTCTCTTAGCAAAAGCTTTGGCCTGGTTTGGGAATGCCGACGGCATTGATCTGATCACAGAAGACCTGGACAATCTATTCAATCAGGAAAGGACTGTAGGACATTCACCCAATTATCACGAGTTTTACAGAACCAATCTTTTATACTGGCAAATTAATCAGGACATCGCTCTGTTAGGCATGGTCAACTCGAAGAGAAGCCATTCAGTGATCCATAAAATTTTAAAACACACCAGGTCCGGAGGAAAAATGGTCGCAAACACATGGAGGCATTACAATAAGTACAGGATTGACTATGAGCTTGTTCCTTTCTACAATCGGATTCTAAATCTAAGTTTTTTTATTGACCGGAATCCCGACAGACAATTCATCAATGAACTGGACAATCTTTTGGAAGAGCCAAATCTTTCTGGTTTTAAATCAACCGAATATAATCAAGTCAAGATGCGGGTATATGGTGCAAATCTTGAAGTTTACCTTGCAGCGGCTGCAGCAAGGTCCGGCTCAAAAAAAGGAATAGAACGACTGATCGATTATTTAACAGATGTTCATTCCAATTTCAGACAATTTGCCCATCGTGAATTGGTAGCAATCTTTCAAAAAGATTTTGAATATGATACCCATAAATGGTCCAAATTTGCAGACCAAAACATCAAAGTATGTAATAGAGAAACTCCATTAATCAAAGAAATTGAATATTAACATATTGAGAAAAACATCAATCATTTCTTAATATGAAAAAACTATGAAACGAGCATGCTTGCACAAAGCGTCCATGATAATGATCATTAGACATGCGGCGTTACATATGACCTTAGTGTAAAAAATAAATATGATCATATGAAAAGAAGAGAATTTATAAACACCGGATTCCTGACATTAAGTGGAATGTTGATCGGAAGAAATTTCACATTTGCCAACGCAATGGAAGAAACCTCCGAATCATTTAAGAATATAGGCAACAACACCTACGATCTGATCATTAACGGTGCTGGTTTAAGCGGATTTTTTACCGCCCTGGAAGCAGCTAAAAGAAATCTGAAAGTACTGATTGTTGACAAGCGTACATCACCTGGATATGATATTGCAGCCAAAAGAAAACTCTGGTTACAAACAAATGGAATTGAGAAATGGGATGATTCATTGCTCGATCTTTTCTTTCCAGAGGGAGAATTGGAAGAAATGTTTGATAAGGAACTTTTTGATGCACCCAGAAATAGTCGCGCCGGTGATGAACTACTCCTTTTTGCCGGAAGTCTGAAGAAAGGGATGTTACGTTCCCTCCTCATCAATAAAGTTGACGTTCTCCTGATGACTGATGTCTGTGGAATCGTTACCGACAAAAAAAACAACGTATCCGGTGTTGTCGTAGCCTCAAAACAGGGCTTGTTTTCAATCAATTGCAGTAGTTTCATTGATGCTACTGACCATAATTTATTTACCAGAGATTTGTTCCACCAGGAATATAAGATCAGCAATGCCGGTTTTGTACTTGAACTTGAAAAAATCGGTAATATTTCGGACAAGTCTTTATTGGTAAGCGATACCTTTGGAATCTTGAATAATGAGATTAAACTCCACAAAGGAAAAAAAGTGACCGATCAGCATTTTCTTGAATATCAATTTTCTGTCAAAGAGAATGATTTAAGTGCCATTGAACAAAAAGCGAGAAGCATCGCTTTTGAAATATGTAAAAACCTACCCAATATAAATCCATCATTTTCAAAAGCAAAACTGCGGTATTACGCATTGGAGTGTTCCTTTAACGTTGAAGGCAAAATGGGTGAAAGCTTTCCACTCAACAATTACAGTTATATTGAAAGCCCATCCGCCGATTACAGTTGCCATTCCATACTTCAAATGATAGAAACCGCCCAGAATAAGGTGGCAAAAATCAAAGAATCTTCCACGCCTGGTGACACAAACTTTGTTCATTACATCGGAGGAAAAGTGCCATTTAAAGGAACAAAAGAAACTATCTGTGAAAATGGACAGTCTTTACCTCTTTCACCATTTCCTGTAAATACTTTAAACCTTCATAAGAAGGAAACATCCATATTGGTTGTGGGAGGAGGAACTGCAGGAGCAATGGCGGCGTTCGGAGCAGTTCAGAAAGGCTTCCAACCAACAGTCGTTGAATATTTCAATGACCTTGGAGGCACCAGGACAATGGGTGGTGTATTAAGTTATTATTACGGATATCAGGATCACAAGATCATCAGGCAACTGGGTGAGGAAATAAAGCAAATCTCTGAGAATTGTCACATGAGGACAACCATGCCTCTGTGCTTCAATTACTTAAACAAGTTATTAAAAAACAATTGCCAAATTTTAAATGGGAATATTTTCTGTGGAGCTCAGGTTGTCAATAAACAGCTCAAAAGCATTACAGTTTGCGAAAATGGTAAGCTGATGCAATTGAATGCAAAAATCACCATAGACGCAACTGGTGACGGAGACGTCGCCTATTATTCCGGAGAAGGTTATGAAACCGGAGATTCCAGAATGTCCATAACACAAAATTACAGTCAATGGAATGTACCTTTCAGACCAAAAGTGAATAATTATCGCGGGGATTACGATATCATTGACTGTACTGAAATTTCCGAATTACAACGCGGACTGTATCTGTCTCATTATGAATCTCATTATTATGACTTTTACCCGATGTTGACCGTACGTGAATCCAGAAGGCCTAATGGAATGCACAAACTGGACACAATGGACATCTTAAATGAGGTATGTTTTGAAGATACGATAGCTCAAGCCAGAAGTGATTTTGACCCACATTATTTTGCCAGTTCCGAATTTTCACGGTGTGGTTTTTTATTACCGCACTTTGACAATAAGTCTTTGATAAACATACCTTATCGGTCCATTGTTCCGAAAACCATAGATGGTTTATTACTTTCAGGAAAAGCCATTGGGCAATCATATACAGCATTGCAATTTACAAGAATGTCAGCCGACGTCACTGTTTTGGGCTATGTCACAGGTTTGATTGCAGCTGATATTGTCAAAGAAGGAGTACAGGCAAGGAATTTCTCTGTAAAGAACATTCAAAAAGAATTAATAAATGATTTTTACCTGCCGGAAAAACTGAATATAAAAAAGAAATACACAGTCAGGGAGTTGGTTGATCGGTTATCTGCTGGTGATGCTGATTCTTTACCAAAATGTTGTCTGGAAGATCAATCAGCTATTTTACCACTTCTGAAAACCGCTTTCGACCAAAACAAACACATCCTTTTGGCCAAATCACTGGCGTGGTTCGGGAATAGTGAAGGTATTGATCTGATCATCCGAGAATTAACCGACTTGTTTACTCAGGAACAGCTGATTGGTCACCCGAATACTTATTACGAAAAATATGATTCCAAAACGCTGTACTGGAAAATCAATCAGGATATAGCTTTATTAGGTATGGCAAATAACGAAAAAAGCAATTCGTTGATTAACCAGATTCTAAAGAAAACCCAATCAGGTGGGAAAATAGTTCCTGCTCCTGATGACTACAATCAGTCCAGAATTGATTTAAATCTAGTACCATTCTTTAATCGGATTCTTAACTTATGTTTCTATATTGAACGAAATCCAGATAGAGAATTTGCCAGTGGGTTAAATGCATTATTGGAAGACAAACATCTTACAGGTTATAAATCAAACGAATACAATCAATCCAGATGGCGCTTGTACGGAGCAAATCTTGAATTGTACATTGCTTCAGCCGCTTCACGATGTGGATCCAAAAAAGGCATCGACCGATTGATCGATTATTTATCAGATGTCCACTCCACATTCAGACACTTTGCACATGGCGAACTGGTAGCAATTTTCCATAAGGATTTTGAATATGAAGCATACAAGTGGACTAAGTTTGCCAATCAAAAAATTAAAATACTTCACGAAGTGACACCATTGGTGAAAAAAGCTGAAGTATAAAGAACAGCCGGATGACATTTGTTTACGGATGACATCCCTTAAAGGGATGTCATCCGTCTCTTGAAGGTCGCTGTTGCTATATTTACGGATGACATCCCTCCAAGGGATGTCATCCGTATCTCTTTGAGGGATGTCATCCGTATCTCTTTGAGGGATGTCATCCGAATTTCAAAGGTTTTGCAGCCTTGTAATCGTGAATTTTATTTTGTTCATAAACAAGTTTACCATTTAGGTACGTTTGATGAACGCAGGTATGGAATTGCTGGTTTTCATAAGGAGACCAACCACATTTGGAGATAATTTGTTTTCCTGTAAGGGTCCAGAAAGCATCCGGATCAATGAGTACAATGTCTGCATAATGTCCTTCACGGATATATCCGCGCTTTTCTATATGGTATAGCTCGGCCGGAGCATGACACATTTTTTCTACCACTTTCTCTTTGGTGAACACACCCTGATGCACCAACTCCAGCATCAACGGCAACGAAAATTGTATGGAAGGAGAACCAGATGCTGCTGTCAAACAGTTTCCCTGTTTTTCAGCCCAGAGATGGGGAGCATGATCTGTGGCAATGACATCCAGTAAATTTACGGTTACAGCCGTCCGTAAGGCATCTCTGTCCTGACGGGTTTTAATGGCAGGATTACACTTGATGGCCGATCCATAGCGCTCATAATCACCATCATCAAACCAAAGATGTGAAACACATGCTTCAGCCGTTATTCTCTTGGATGACAAAGGCTTATTTTCAAACAAGCTCAATTCTTTTTCCGTGCTCACATGCAAGACATGAAGTCTTGTGTTAAAGCGGGCAGCCATCTCCACTGCCATTGCAGAAGAGACATAACAGGCTTCAGCACTGCGAATCATGGAATGATAATGAAGTGGAAGATCACCTCCGGACTCTTCAGTATATTTGATCTTGTTGGCTTGAATGATTGACTCAGACTCAGCATGAACTGCAACAACAGCAGGAATAGTCCTGAAAATGGCCTCAAGAGATTCCGTTTTACCCACCAGCATATTTCCGGTTGACGACCCCATGAACACCTTTACTCCGCACACCTGACTGAAATCAGCCTTTTCCAGTTCCGAAACATTGTCATTGGTCGCACCTAAATAAAAAGCATAATTGGCATAAGACTTTTCAGCCGCCAGTCTCATTTTTTCTTCCCAGGCCTGAATGGTTGTGGTCTGAGGCACTGTATTTGGCATATCCATAAAGGAGGTCACTCCTCCAGCCAATGCAGCTCTGGATTCCGTAGTCAAATCGGCTTTATGAGTCAGTCCAGGATCCCGAAAATGAACATGATCATCAATTACACCTGGTATCAACCATTTTCCCGACGCATCAACGACCTTACATTTTGTCAGTACGGACTCAGGAACATCCCCGTTAAAAATACGGACAATACGTTCTTTTTCAACCAACACAGAGCCCACAAACGAATGTCCTTCGTTTATGATCAAAGCCTTATGAATGAGCAAAGAACTCATATGAAAGCATTATTTTTTATGAGGATATTTACGGAACCAGCTCCTTAATGTCATCTTGATGACACCAAAGACAGCTTCATTAAAAATTCCGCCGTTCATTTTAGATACACCCAACTCTCTGTTGGAGAAAATGATGGGTACTTCCTTTATTGTAAAACCACATTTCCAGGAAGTAAATTTCATTTCAATCTGGAAAGCATAACCTTTAAATTGAATCTTATCCAATTCGATTGTTTCCAGCACTTCGCGACGATAACATTTAAATCCGGCAGTCGTATCAAAGATCTTCATTCCCGTAACGAGACGAACGTAAACAGAAGCAAAGTAAGACATCAATACACGCCCCATAGGCCAATTGACTACATTGACCACATTATTTACATAACGGGACCCGATAGCGACATCACCCCCATCCTCCGAACATGCCTGATATAGGCGAATCAAATCTTTCGGATTGTGTGAAAAATCGGCATCCATTTCAAAAACAAAGTCATATTTATGATCTACGGACCAATTGAATCCTGTAATGTAAGCCGTACCCAGACCAAGCTTTCCTTTACGTTCAAGTATATTCAGTGAATCCGGAAATTCTTTTTGAAGTGTTTTGACAATGTCTGCTGTTCCATCAGGCGATCCGTCATCAACAATCAATATATCGAAGGCTTTTGGCAAATCAAATACCGCACGGATGATCAACTCAATGTTTTCTTTTTCGTTGTAGGTCGGAATAATTACGACTGAATCAGAAGTCATGCTTGTAAGCTTTTATTTGTATTTGAGACAAATATAAGGCTTTATTTTTTTACGTCTCGAATAAAAATCATAGATATTTTATATTTTTGCAGTGATTTAAACATCTTTACGATTTTAGAGTTTGGAAATAGGTGATTTACTGCAACTCTACCAAAAGCACCCGCAAATAAATGCGGGCAAATTGGTATTGTCAGAAACGAACGATAGTTTGTATCTGGATGGATTGATAGGTTCTACTGTGGCTCTGAGTTTAGCCGCTTTATTCAGGGAAACCAAAAGGGATTTCGTATTGGTACAGGAAGACCCCGAACTGGCCGGCTACCTGTATCATGACATGGTACAACTCCTGGGCCCTGAAAATGTCTTTTATTACCCCGGCAGCTTTAAACGAGCCATCAAATATGGACGTAATGACCCCGGAAACACCATTTTGCGTACGGAAGCACTGAGTGCCCTTCGTCAATCCCAGCACATCGTGATGGTTACTTATCCCGATGCCTTGCTGGAAAAAGTCGTAACCGTTGGCGAACTGAACGACAAAACCCTGGACCTGAACACGGGAGAACGTATTGACAATGCTTTCGTCATTGAATTACTGCATACTTTCGGCTTTGAGCGAGTGGATTACGTTTATGAACCTGGACAATATTCCGTTCGTGGCAGTTTAATAGACGTCTACTCCTGGAGCCACGAGCTCCCCTACCGAATCGATTTCTTTGGGGATGAAGTAGAAAGTATCCGAACCTTTGACATTGAAAATCAACTATCCAGGGAGAAAGTCGAAGCCATACGCATTATCCCGTTCACTAATGAAGATCAGGATTTAGCAGTACCATTCACAGATTACCTCAAAGAAAAAGCTGTTCTTGCCTTTTCTGATTTCGAATTCACATGTGCCAAATTGAGACAACTGGCAGAAGATGTTACAGAAATCTCCAGTGAAAAACTTTTGGATGATACGGAGTTTGCCCTGAACGCCAAAAAATTTCAATGGATTGAATTCGGGCGAAAAGCCTACAGTGCCAAAAACTCAGCACTCACATTCAGCACTTCGCCACAGGATATTTTCGGCAAGAATTTTGATTTTGTCAGTCAGTCCTTTCAGCGTTACATCGAAACGGGCTATGAACTTTATATCCTGAGTGACAGCGCTAAACAGATTGAACGTCTTAAGGCCATATTTGAAGACAGGGGCGACAATATCACTTTCACCCCCATTCAAAAAACCCTGCATGAAGGTTTTATCGACCACGAACTGAAAATCGCTTGTTTCACTGATCATCAGATATTTGAACGTTACCACAAATACAACCTGCGTTCCGACAAAGCACGTAGCGGGAAACTGGCACTAAGCCTCAAAGAACTCGTCCAATTTCAATTCGGAGATTACGTAGTACATATCGATTATGGCGTTGGCCGTTTTGCCGGCCTTTTCCGAACAGAAGTAAATGGCAAGATGCAGGAAGTCATCAAGATTGTATACAAAGACGATGACACCATTTTCGTCAGCATCCACAACCTCCACAGAATATCCAAATACAGAGGAAAAGAAGGCGAAGAACCCCACATCAACAGGCTTGGCAGCACAGCCTGGTCTTCTTTGAAAGAACGCACCAAAAAGAAAGTCAAAGATATTGCGCGCGATCT
>Ga0172378_10003736_pt1 | contig 14303 bp, 11 predicted proteins | sample GrowelOW332metaG_FD_119755 | JGI IMG/M metagenome (GOLD analysis project Ga0172378, IMG submission 119755) | Groundwater microbial communities from an aquifer near a municipal landfill in Southern Ontario, Canada - Pumphouse #3_1 metaG | ecosystem: Environmental > Aquatic > Deep subsurface >... | reverse complement strand
TGGGCAGTATCGTTCCAGGGCATCGAGGTTCCATCGTTGCCATGGAAAATATAGGAGGTTTCTCCCGTACGGAGATCCTTGCGCCTGAACGTGACGGCAGCATCGCTGCGGTCATAGTAGTGGTCTTCAAGTTGTATCTCGACATTTGGATCGGAAGAAAGGTTCGGTCCGTCATACGTATAGGACGGGAAGGGAGGATAACTTTGCTGGATGAAATACTCGCTGTGATTGAAGACCCAGTCCCCATCGATGCCACAGTGGTTTGGTACCATGTCGCTTGCGAGCCGGATACCGTAGCCTCTGCAACGCTGGCGCAGATTGTCCAGTGCCTGCCACCCACCGATCGTTTGGGCAATTTCATAGTTCTTCAACGAGTACGCTGATGCTTCCGCATCAGGATTGCCACACAAATTCTTGATTTTCTTGCTTGCCAGACTGCGCTCCCAAAGACCGATGAGCCATAGGGCTGTAATACCACGGGAGCTGAGTTTCTCAAGTTCCTGGTCGGGAATCTTGTCCAAAGTATCGATTGGATACCCGTACTCCTTGCTGAGCTGGTCAAGCCAGACCAAGGTGGACTTGGCCAGCATGATTACATTGGGCATCCAGTTCCTGTCTGCAGTGAACGCCTCGTACTCATGATCGAAGATGCTGTAATCGGGTACCGCCATCGCCGGGCTTCCCCCACCACCAACAGGGGGGAAATGAGGTTTATCCTCCTCCTGCACAAAGTCGATCGCCCTGAGCAGCATCGTCTTGAGACTTTGGGGAATGAGGTCGGCCCATGCTTCGAGAATATAGCTTATCTGGTCCAAAAGAGAATCCGGATAGAGTTTTGCAGGACGGGTAAGGAAGGAGAAAATGTCTGAATCACTGCTTCCCATGACAGCTGAGGCTTTGGTGTATCCTCCCAACAGGGCGGTAACAGCCTGGGATGCTTGGGGGAAGGTGAGACCTTCAGGGGCTAGAAAGGGTTTCGCAGCCTGTATCAGGGCAGGGTTCTCCTGCATGACCTGATGCAGGAAGTAGCCGCGAAGCGACTCCTCATAGAAGTAATCCAGAGGGAGCGATTGCTGTACCAGAAGCGGGGAAGGAAACTCCTTCATATAGAAGGCCAAAACCTCCTGGGCTGCATGGTTCTTGTTGATCAAGGCCGTCAGGCGGGTGAAAAAATCAGGTTCGCTGTCATTGAGATATCGGCTCAGTACACTTTGATAGAGTTGGTAAAGGACGGCGGTAGCATGTAATTTTCCTGCAGAGACCCAGTCATTGCCCCCCTTTGCCTTCACTTTACTGTTGTAGAAGTATGCGATTTCCGTGGCTTGCTTATACAATGCTCCAAGATCGGAATCTGAAGGAAACAATACTGGAAAAAAATCCATTTCAGTCCTGGTGCGAACTGAAATGCGAAAATCACGTGTAATCAAATCACGCCTCCCTGAGGGTGGGTCCATCCCTGAACGGTAAAGCAAGTATACCATGAGAGCGCTTGGTTGTAACCCCTTTCTTGAAAAAGGGTGACTGTTAGACTAGTGTATTTGTTACCGGAAGAGAAGAATAAGAGTCTGTAAGCATCTTTTCTGCCAGATTTATGACCAATGGAAGGGATATCTCCTCATCGGAGGTAAACCGTTCCAGCACAAAGGATGCTACCGAGCCGTGAACAGGCCTTCCAATGCCGATTCGGAGTCTGGAAAACTGGTCGCTTTGGGCATGCGCCTTGATTGATTTCAAGCCGTTGTGCCCGCCCAATCCTCCTCCTTTTTGCAGCCGAAGCGTCCCGTACGGCAACTCCAAGTCGTCGTGTATGACCAGAATCTCTTCCGCAGAATAGCCGTAGAAATCCATACAGGCTCGCACCGACCTGCCGCTCTCATTCATGTAGGTCGTCGGTTTGAGAAGTTTTAGTGTAAGTGCGGTGCTTACGAGGCCGTGGAATTTTTCACTCCAGCTTTGATTTGGATAGAGATGCTCTGCAACCATCCAACCAATATTATGCCTTGTCCTTGCATACGCCTTGCCAGGGTTGCCCAGAAATACCAGAAGCTTTACCATGCCTGTATCATACGGGCTATACGGGAGGCATGCAACGATGTACGTAATGGTTTTCTATGTTCCCCAGTCGCATCTGGAAGTAGTAAAAGAGGCAGTCTTCAATGCAGGGGCCGGTACTATGGGCCAGTATGACCGATGTTGCTTCCAAACCTTGGGAGATGGTCAATTTCGGCCTCTTGAAGGGAGTTCTCCCTTTCTTGGGCAGGTCGGAACGCTTGAACAAGTACCAGAGTGGCGATTAGAATTGGTGGTTGATGAAGAGCATGCCGCCCAGGCGGTCCAAGCCCTGCTGGACAGCCATCCCTATGAGGTCCCTGCCTATCATTTGATCCCGGTCTTGACCCTTGAAGGGGTCGAGTTCAGCGAATAGAGGAGCTTCTATGGCAAAGACGATTGCCCAGATCAACGAGAAGATCAAGGCAGGAAAGGCGGTGGTAGTCACTGCCGAAGCCTTCAAACGTATGGCGAAGGGGAAAGACCTCGCCGAGCTGGCCCAAGAAGTGGATGTGGTTACCACAGCCACCTTCGGCCCGATGTGCTCCTCTGGAGCGGTTATCAATCTCGGGCACTGGTCTCCGGGCATCAGGATGGAGGAAATCTCCCTCAATGGTGTGAACGCCTATGAAGGGCTTGCTGCGGTCGATACCTATATCGGGGCAACCAGCGAATCGAAGTTTGACCCTACCTATGGAGGGGCAAACGTAATCGAGGATCTCATCCGAGGCAAGGATGTACGCCTGCATGCCAGAGGAAAAGGGACCGACTGTTATCCTACCAAGGAAATCGATACGTGGATCAATAAAGAGACGGTAAACGAATTCTACCTTTTCAATCCCCGTAATGCGTACCAAAACTATGCAGCGGCCACCAACAGTACGAATCGCATCAAGTATACATACATGGGAAGCCTGCTGCCGCGCTATAGCAACATTACCTATTCAACCAGCGGTGAACTCAGTCCGTTGCTTAATGACCCGTATTTACGGACCATCGGGCTTGGAACCCGCATTTTCCTTGGTGGTACTGAGGGGTATGTGGTGTGGAATGGAACACAGTTCAATACTCGCCGTGAACGCAATGAATACGGCATCCCCAAACTCCCTGGAGCCACCTTGGCGGTAATCGGAGACGCAAAACAGATGTCCTCCGACTTCATCCGCTCCGCCTACTACGAAAAATATGGGGTTTCACTTTTCGTCGGAATAGGGATTCCCATTCCGGTGTTGGACGAGAAAATGGCAAAGTACTTGAGTATCACCAACGACCAGATTGAGACCTCCATTCTCGATTACGGTCAGGAAAACCATCCCGCTTTGGCTTCAACCACCTACGCCCAGCTTGCCAGCGGAAGCGTAACCCTGCCCGATGGCAAAGAGGTCAAGACAGCTCCGCTCTCTTCCCTTGCCAAAGCCCGTGAGATTGCCGAGATGCTCTGCCAATGGATCCGTGATAAGAAATTCTTCCTTACCGAACCGGTGCAAATGCTGCCCAAAGACAGCTTTGTCAAACCCTTGGTACCTCGTGAAGGAGGTGAGAAATGAAACGACGATATGCCTTACGCTTCTCTCCCACCTTGGTTGAGCAGCCAATTGTCAGCAAACTTGCCCGAGCCTACGATGTGGACATCAACATCCTCAATGCCGACGTTGCAAGCGGCAGGGGAGGCAAGCTCATCGTCGAACTATGCGGGACCGAACAGAACTTGGATTTGAGTGTCGTCTACCTTTCAGAGGTAGGTGTCATCGTCTCCGAGATGGTCAAGGAACTGCTTTTTCGTGAAGAGGGGTGCATTCATTGCGGAGCTTGTACCGCTGTATGCTCACCTAGGGCACTGAGTATGAACAAAGAAGCAAAGTTGGTGTTCGATGTCGCGTTGTGTGTTGTCTGTGGACTTTGCACCCAGGCGTGCCCACTCAGGCTTTTCGAGGTTTCCCACGAACGGGAAGCGTAGAATCGTAAGAATTAGCTAGGTCGTCAACGTTCTGGCGACCTGTGATTTGTGTGGATGAAATCGGGATATGATGTCCTAATACTACATTATGTGTAGTAATTTTGAAAGCATATTCAGGTTTTAGGCAATCTTATACTCCTTGACCATGCATTGCCGTTGGAGGTAAAGACCGAGATGAACCGAACAGAATACCTGAAGAGTCTTCTGTCACAGCGGATCGTACTGCTTGATGGGGCGATGGGAACCATGATTCAGAGTCAAGGTCTGGCAATCGAGGACTTTACCTTTGAGGGCCTCTCTGCCTATGGGTGCAATGAGGTGCTCAATCTTACCCGCGGTGAGATACTATTCTCCATCCACCAACAATACCTTGAGGCTGGATCCGACATTATCGAGACCAATACGTTCTGCGCAAATGCTTTCAATCTGGCTGAGTATGGACTGCAAGACCACGTTCAAACCATTAATCAGGCTGCTTGTGAAATTGCCCGGGAAGCCGCAGCCGACTTCGAAGCCAACAATGAAGGATATGCTTTTGTCGCAGGCGTTCTTGGCCCGACCAACCGCTCGCTTTCCTTCTCGCCAAAAGTAGAGGACCCTGCCTATAGGCAGAGTGATTTTGCTGATTTTCATGCAATGTATCTCGAGCAAGCCCGTGTTCTGGTTCAAGCTGGTGTTGACCTGATTCTCATCGAAACTGTGTTTGACACCCTTGCCGCCAAGAGCGCCATCCTTGCCTGTCAGGATGCCATGAAGGAGGAGAACCGGAGCCTCCCGATCATGGTCAGCGTTACCTTCAGCGACCAAAGCCAAAGGACGCTCAGTGGTCAGACCCTCCAGGCCTTTGTGACCAGTCTCAGCTCCTTCGACTTGTTCAGTCTGGGACTGAACTGTTCCACAGGACCGGATGAAATGCTTCCCCTCATAGAACAGCTGGATGCTCTATGCCCCTTCTTTGTCTCAGCGCACCCGAATGCAGGGTTCCCTGATAAGGAAGGGGCCTACGCCCTTTCAGCTGAGGGTATGGCAGCCCAGCTCGCTCGAGCGATTAAGGAGCAGCAGCTAAATATTCTGGGTGGATGCTGTGGAACCACCCCTGCCCATATCGCCGCTCTCAAGGCTGCAACCTCACAGGCAAAGGGCAGGATCAAACCCCAAGAAAACCAGAATCTGAAACTAAGCGGCCTCGATGACATATCCATCGATGAACACTCCTTGCTGGTAATCGGGGAGCGCACCAACGTTGCCGGGTCTCGAAAATTCGCCCGTCTCATCAAGGAAGGGAAATGGGAAGAGGCACTAGCCATCGCCCGTGAACAGGTCAAAGAGGGAGCCCAGGTGCTGGACATCTGTATGGATGCCTCCATGCTCGATGCAAAAATCAGCATGCGATCCTTTCTGCGCCACATTGCCGGCGACCCTTCGGTGAGCAAGGCGGCGATAATGATCGATTCCTCCGATTGGTCGGTTATTGAGGCGGCCCTTGGGGAAGTACAAGGCAGGGGCATCGTCAACTCCATCAGCCTCAAGGAAGGAGAACAAATCTTCATCCAGCATGCCAAGCAGGTCTCTTTGTATGGACATGCCATGGTGGTCATGCTTTTTGATGAAGAGGGACAGGCTGCCACGTTTGAACGAAAAATGGCTATAGCAAAGCGAAGTTTCGAGTTGCTTACCGCTTCGGGAATCAAGGAACAGGACATTATTTTCGATGCGAATGTATTGTCCATTGCGACCGGTATTGAGGAGCATGACACCTATGCCCGTGATTTCATCCTCGCGACCCGGGCTCTGAAGAAGCTCTATCCTTTGTGCCATACCAGCGGAGGGGTGAGCAATCTTAGCTTTTCCTTTAGGGGCAATGATGCGATTCGAACAGCGATGCACGCTGTTTTTCTCTCACTTGCAGAGCTGGATATGGCGATCATCAATCCCTCCTCACTCATTGCAGTCGAGAGCTTGGATGAAAAGACACGCACCATCATCCAGAAAGCCCTTCTTGCCGAGGATGGGGATTTGTCCACTATCCGGGCCAACCTCATCGCCTTAGCCCTCGAAATGCAGGAGGATGAGAAGCCGCAGCTACAGAAAGCTGACCGCAGGGAGCGAAGTGCTTCCCAGCGGCTCTTTGATGCCATTCTTGCTGGAGACCACGCATACTTAGAGCCAGACTTGAAAGAGCTGGAGGGGGAGAACCCCCTGACCCTGGTAGAAGGAACGCTGATGGATGGTATGAAGGAAGTAGGTCGGCTCTTTGGTTTGGGCAAGCTGTTTCTTCCTCAAGTGGTACGTAGTGCTCGGACAATGAAGCTAGCAGTCGATATCCTCCAACCGAGGATTACTGAGTATTTGGAACTGAATACCAACGAAACAGGTAGTCAAAAGAAACCTGTTGCGGTGATGGCAACGGTCAAGGGCGATGTGCATGATATCGGCAAGAACATTGTTAATTTGATTCTTCGTTGCAACGGCTTTGAGGTGATCGACCTGGGAGTCATGGTTCCCCCTGAAGCTATTTGGGAAGCGGCCATCCGCCATAAGGCTGACTTGGTCGGATTGAGCGGCCTTATCACTCCTTCGCTGAAGGAGATGGAAACGGTTATCAAACTGTTTGAGAAAAAGGGTTCCTCCCTTCCCATTTTTGTAGGGGGTGCTACCACCAGCGAAATCCATACGGCAGTCAAACTCTCTGTGCTTTACTCGGAGGCCGTCATCCAGACCAAGGATGCATCCGCCATGGCCTTGGCTGCCAAGCAGGTGGTGGGGCCGCAAAGCCTAGCCTATAAGAATGAGGTAAGAACTACGTATCAGCAGCTCAGGAAGGACCATGAGCTTCCTCGCAAGGAAAAAATCACTTCCGGGTATGAGCAGGCATTGATCCAGAGCAAGCAGAAGCAACAGGGCAGCAAAGCAGCCTCCTACGGGGTGTTTACCAAGACTGACTTTTGCCTGAAGGATCTTAGTTCCCACATCAATTGGCGCATGTACTGTTCTGCCTGGAAGGTGCCGTTTGAAAGCCAGGAAGGAAGAAACCTTATAGAAGAGGCGAAAGAGCTTCTTGATAAGCCGGAGATTTGTGCACTCTTTGAACATGGATGCAGCATTGTCTATGGCCTGTTTCCCGCTTCAAGCGATCGGCTGGAGGTACGCGTTGGACAACGATCGTTCTATTTCCTGCGTGATGAGCTGAGCGGCCTATGCCTAGCCGATATGATTGCCACAGACGATACCGTCGGCTTGTTTGTGTCCACCTCTTCGCTTGCTCTAGCTCCCTATTTGGAACAGCTTCAAGCTGAGGGTAATACCATGCAGCTATTTTCACTGAAGCTTTTGGCCGACCGCCTTGCCGAAGTGTTGGCCCAAACTGCAGAGAATCTACTGAAACAGGCCTGGGAAGCCGACGAACTCTCGTTCATCCGACCTGCTCCGGGCTACCCCTCTTGGAACGACCACAGTGAGAAACAAACGCTATTCTCTCTCTTGGATGCTACCCAGCACATCGGCGTCCGGCTGACTGAAAGCTTCGCCATGGATCCCCCCTCATCGGTGTGTGGTATGCTTATCGGAGGAGAGAACCTGCGGTATTTTGGTCTGAAGCAAGTCAGTGAAGAGCAGTATAGCCTGTATGCAAAACGGAAAGGGGTATCAGCTCAGATGCTTGCCACACTGCTCAGTGGTATGGAATACTGATCGTATGCAAGTAATCGACATACTCCAAGAAGCAAAACGGCCTCTTTTCACGTTTGAGCTCGTGCCGCCCCTAAAGGGTGGTGATGCCCAGACGCTGCTCGAAACGGTACGCCAGCTCTCGCTCTTTGAGCCTGCCTACATCAATGTCACCAACCATCAGCAGGAAGTGGTCTACCTCGAGCGGGGAGACGGCCTTTTGGAGCGCCGGACTGTGAGAAAGAGACCGGGGACCATCGCCCTTTCGGCTTTGATCCAATACACGTTCAACATTCCGGTGGTAGCCCACCTGATCTGCGGGGGTATGGACCGTGACGAGCTTGAGGATGCCTTAGTCGAGCTCAACTTTCTGGGAATCGAGAATATTCTTGCCCTTCGCGGCGATCCTCCCAATGCGGAGAAACGGTTTGTCCCGGTCAAGGGCGGCTATGAACACTCCAGCGAATTGGTTACCCAAATCATTAGCTTGAACAAAGGGAACTATTTGGACCAGTCTCTTGAGAATGCCCAGAAGACTCATTTCTGTGTAGGGGTGGCGGGCTATCCGGAGAAGCATGCAGAGGCTCCAAACCTGGAAAATGATTTGGCGATGCTCAAACACAAGGTGGATTGCGGTGCCCAATACATTGTTACGCAAATGTTCTTCGACAACACTGTCTATTACCGTTTTGTAGAGGACTGCAGAAAAGCCGGCATAACCGTTCCCATCATTCCCGGTCTCAAGCCGATCGGCAGCAAACGTGACTTGGCTACCATCCCCCAGACTTTCCATGTCGATATGCCCTCAGAGTTGGTCGAATTGCTCTCCAAGGCAACCAAGCTCTCGGAGATTCGCGAGATCGGAGTGCACTGGTGCTCTCTTCAAACCAAGGATTTGCTTGCACATGGAGTACCCGGAGTACATTTCTATACCCTGGGAAAGGCCGATTCGGTAGCAAACGTAGTTCGTTCCTGCTATTAGCGGCTTCGTACTATCCCGATTTTCGGACAGCGTTCGACTTCCGGGCATTTGCTGCAAAACGGGCTGACCGGGGTGCAGATGAGTTGTCCATACCGTACCAAGAGTTCATTGAGTGGTATCCAGAATCTTCTGGGCATGACGAGTTGCAGCGCTTGCTCTGTCTGTTCGGGAGTTTTTGTCTCCACCCAACCAAGGCGGTTGGCAATCTGATGAACATGACAGTCTACGCAGATGGCATCAATTTGGTAGCCCAGGTTCAGGGTGAGGTTTGCAGTCTTGATGCCCACTCCCGGAAGGGTAAGCAATTCCGCCTGGGTATCCGGAACGTTTGCATTGTATCTGCTGATCAAGATTTCAGAAATCAATCGGATATTCTTAGCTTTGGTCTTGTAGAACCCTGCAGGGTAGATGGCTTTCTGGATGGCTTCTTCTGCGAGGGAAACCATGGCATACGGGTCTTTGGCAAGCCTGAAGAGCCGCTCGCTTGCAATAAGGGTTACCTCATCCTTGGTTCTTAAGGAGATGAGGGTGGCTATAAGCACCTTATAGGGGTCGTTCTCTCGTTCAGCAATTATCGATACTGAAGGAAGTATGTGGCCTTCGGCCTCGATGGTGCTTCTGAATCGATGAAATAGGGTATCCCAATACTGTTCATCCATGCTCATTCTGGTACCATGCTATGACAAAAAAAGCAACGCTCCCTTGACCTTTTTAAGGTTACGTTCTAGCGTATTTTCATGATAATCGTATTGAAGAAACAAATCAGCGAAATGCAGAAAGAATCCATCAGGTCCTTTCTGGTTGAGAAGGGCTACACCGTCAAGGAAATCGTTGGACAGGAAGAGACTGTCTTCGGTGCGGTCGGGCAGAGTACACTCGACATCCGTGAAGTTGAGTTGCTTGAGGGGGTAGCGAATGTCGTTCCCATCAGCAAGCCCTACAAGCTAGCCTCCCGTGAGCTGAAAAAAGAGGATACCATAGTAACCGTCGGCAAGGTGAAGATTGGTGGCAATCGAATTGCCATTATTGCCGGTCCTTGTGCCGTTGAGTCACGTGAACAGATTATGACCATTGCTGCCTCAGTACGGGAAGCCGGGGCTGTAATCCTGCGTGGTGGTGCCTTCAAGCCCCGTACCAGTCCCTACGCATTCCAGGGCTTGGGTGAAGAGGGCTTGCGGTATCTCAAGGAAGCAGGTGAGAAATACGGCATGCCGGTAACCACCGAAATCGTCAACCCTTCCGACGCTCCCATGATGACCAAATATATCGATATGTTCCAAATCGGTGCAAGGAACATGCAGAATTTTGAACTGTTGAAGGCTGTCGGAAAAACAGGCATGCCGGTCCTGCTCAAGCGCGGCCTGTGTGCCACGATTGAGGAATGGTTGATGGCAGCCGAATACCTGATGGCTAGCGGTACCGACCAGATTGTGCTCTGTGAACGGGGCATCCGAACCTACGAGAGGGCGACCCGTAATACGTTGGATATCTCAGCCATCCCGGTGGTGCAGAAGATGACTCACCTACCGGTTATCGGCGATCCCAGCCATGCCACGGGCCTACGGGACTTGGTAAGTCCGATGAGCTTGGCCCTGATTGCCAGCGGAGCTTCCGGTCTGATCGTCGAGGTACACAATAATCCCGAAAAAGCCTTCAGTGACGGACCTCAGTCGCTGTATCCCTCCCAGTTTGAAAAGTTGATGCGGGACCTTCAGGCCCTCAGTGCCGTAGTCGGTAAATCCTTGGAACGTATTCCCCGCATGCTTTCAGCCGCACTGTCCGTCAAGACGGAAGCCTCCGTTGCAACCGACCGACTGGTGGTTGCTTTCCAGGGAGAGCGGGGTGCCTACAGCGAGCTTGCCATACGCAGGGCATTTGATGAGTCTACGGATGTGCTTCCCTGCAAATCCTTTTCCGATGTGTTCGAAGCGGTGCTGCAAGGCAAAGTCGCCTATGGGATGATTCCCTTGGAAAACACCTTGGGAGGAACCATTTATGAGAATTTGGACCTGCTTGACCGCCATCAGGCTGTTCAGGTGGTGGGCGAACAGCAGATTCGGATCATCCATAATCTCATCGGCCTCCCCGGCTCGAAGAAGGAGAACCTTCGCGAAGTCTACTCCCATCCCCAAGGCCTTGCCCAGTGTACTGAATATCTCAACCATGAAATCTCCTATGCCCAGGCTATTCCTTTCTTTGATACCGCTGGAGCGGTAGCCTATGTAAAAGAGACAAAAGATCCCACCAAAGCCGCCATTGCAGGAGCTCCTGCTGCAAAAGTGTATGGGATGGAGATTCTGGCAGAGGGAATTGAGAGCAACCCCCGCAACTACACCCGCTTCTACATTATTTGCCGGGAGGAGCGCAGTGCCGTTTATCGTTCTTCTGCCCCTGTCAACCGTGCCTCGCTCCGATTCACCGTTCCCGATCGCCCCGGTTCCTTATTCTCCGCACTGCTGGTATTGACCAAGCACGGCCTGAACATGAAGAAACTGGAAAGCCGTCCGATTCCGGGTAAGCCATGGGAGTATTCGTTCTTCGTGGAGACTGAACTCGGAGAGACCGGTGCATTTGAGGTGGCATTGGCCGAACTCTCGGAGCTCTGTTTGTCGGTACGGGTGCTTGGGACGTTTACGTCCAACTTGTAACATGGGAAGGCGCTCTACCTTCATTCCCCGATGTCTGGTCATGGGGGTGCTGCTACAAAATCCGGCTCTGCTTGAGCCGGTAACTTCCCGTCTAGAGTCCCTGTATGGTCCGATTCTGCACATCAGCCCGCTGGGCTTGTTCACCTTTACCGATTACTACGACAAAGAGATGGGGACCAAGCCCTATCGGTGTTACCTACGTTTCAAGACGTTGGTCGATCCGGCAAGGTTGAGTGCGATCAAGATAGAGACCAACGCACTTGAGGAGCTGTATCGGGTTGATGAAGGTCGTCGTGTGAATCTCGATCCTGGGTTGCTCTCCCTGGAGAATCTCATACTTGCAACCACCAAGAATCGATCGCATCGCATTCCCCTTATGGACGGCATATATGCCGAGTTGACGCTGCAGTATGAGAACAGCGGGTTCCACGGATTCAGTTGGACCTATGCCGATTATCAGAGTGAGGACGTGAAGCAGCTGTTTGTCCTGTTCAGGAAAGCCTACCATGAGCAGCTGAAGCAGGAAGGCTATCTTCGCCCCTAAGGTAGTGTGAAATGGTTAGTATACATCTGCCTGCTCTTTCCCCTATGCGTGAGCTGTGACTCAAATCCCCTGTATGAGAGGCGCATAGACGTTGTGATTGCTGATCAGCATCCTTGGAAGAAGGTCAGCCACCGCCCTCTATGGCATACCCTCGTTGCCACCAACGGCTCAAAAGAGCTGCAGAAGGTATACCTCGAAGGCGGAGTAACGAGCATAAGCACTCCTGTCAAGCGCGATAGACTTACTGTCTTTTGCGCGTATCCGTTGTCGAATCTTTTTCCTTATGGAGGGTTTTACTACCCGGGCTGTGACTTGCCGGTCGTTTTGACCCAGCAACAGGGACAGTTGGCCAGCCTCTTACTGGATGCCTATGCCTACAACGCCCAGGCTATTGAGAATCTCAACGGCAGGCAATTGGCCGACTTGGCCCTGAAGGTTTCGTTGTTGGATACGTCCAATTTGCTCTTGGACCTTCTCAACGGGAAGCTCGATCACGAGAGTATGACTTTGCAGCCTAAGCTTGCTGTTGCGCTTGCAGACCTTCCCTATGGGTATTGGGTCAGCGAACGAGCTGAAGAGCGTTCTTTCTATTTTCTGTGCAACGATACGCACTACCTTGAGGCGGAAGGACTCGTAGAACGCTGGTGGAACCAAGAACAGCAAGTATGTCTGACCCTCTTTGCAGACCTCAAGCAACAGAGATTTTCCACTTCTCTTTCCAAGGCGCCGCTCTGGTAGAAAACACCTTCCCTTTTTAGGGATAAACCGATAGAGTTTGGCTATGGAATCCCTTCGAGAACTCTTTCGGATCGGCTATGGCCCTTCCAGCAGTCATACCATGGGACCGCGTGCTGCGGCCACCCATTTCCTTTCGTTGTACCCTCATTACCCCCGCTATGAGGCAGACTTGTATGGCAGTCTTGCAGCTACCGGAAAAGGACATTTGACTGACAAGGCCCTGCGTGAAATTTTTGCAAAATCCGGTAAGGAAGTAGAGATTGTTTGGTATCCCGACAGTGAGAAACCTTTTCATCCCAATGCTCTGACCATCCGCTCCTACAATGAGGCTAATGAAATTGTGCATGAGCAGACGTACTACAGTGTCGGAGGAGGGAAAATTATCGTCGAAGGTGAGCAGGAACAAGCTTCAAAGATAGTCTATCCCAAAGAGTATTCCAGGATGAAACAGATTCTTGAGTATTGCTCGGAGGAAGGCCTGCAGTTATGGGAGTTCGCTCTCCAATTCGAAGGGCCCGGGATTCTGACCTACATCGAAGAGGTTTGGAATGTCATGAGCAGTGCCGTGGAGCGAGGCTTGGACGCTGAAGGAGTACTGCCCGGCGGGCTGAAGCTGCCGCGCAAGGCAAGCCAATACAACTCCAAAGCTACTGAATTCTCCGGTCCGTTGGGAAGTACCGCTTCCGCCTTAAGCTATGCCCTTGCAGTAAGCGAGGAGAATGCCGGCGGTGGCTTGATCGTCACAGCCCCTACGTGCGGCAGCTGCGGCGTCCTTCCCGGAGTCCTCTATTATTTGGCAAAACAGTATAAATTCCCCAAAGTGAAAATACTCAGGGCTTTGCTTACAGCAGGCGTCATCGGCAATGTCGTGAAGACCAATGGGTCGATCAGCGGTGCCGAGGTCGGTTGCCAAGGCGAGATCGGTGTTGCTTGTGCCATGGCAGGAGCTGCCGCAACACACCTGCTGGGAGGCAGCATCTATCAGATTGAATATGCTGCTGAGATGGGCCTTGAGCACCATTTGGGGCTTACCTGCGATCCTATGCGCGGTCTGGTGCAGATACCCTGCATCGAACGCAATGCATTGGCTACCATGCGCTCTCTGGACCACTGCTCCTATGCGTTGCTCGGTGATGGACGGCACAAGGTGAGTTTTGACAGTGTCATTGAAGTGATGATGGAAACAGGACAGGCTCTTCCCTCCCTATACCGCGAGACTTCCAAAGGCGGCTTGGCAAAAGTACTTGGATAAGCTTTGATATGTCACAAGATTAAGTATGATTCTACAATAAATCTATTTTACTATATAAGAAAAAAATACTTCGCTTTATTCCTAGCATGATATGCAAGCAATTTCCTTGGATTTCGATTTTTCCAAGGAAATACCCTACGCGTATAGTTTAACCCTTGACATAGGTTTTTAGCCTAGGCTACTGTACAAAGTAAGTATGAAAATGAGAACAGGGGACTACCAAAGGTCACAAGCTCGCGAGACGGCATTCTTTAGTATGCTCATAGTCCTGCTATGTCTCTTTGTACCTTCTTCACTCCAAGCAGCCATTACGTTGCAGACACCTTCTACGGATGTTCTTATCGTAGTTGAGCCCATCGCCTCCAATGGAAACGATGGATCCCTTCTTATTCCCATTTGTGACCTAACGTTGGTCGCCAAGCATCCAGGCTTTGGCAGAGTCTTTATCGAGCATACCCCTCTTTTGT
>Ga0172378_10003735_pt1 | contig 14306 bp, 13 predicted proteins | sample GrowelOW332metaG_FD_119755 | JGI IMG/M metagenome (GOLD analysis project Ga0172378, IMG submission 119755) | Groundwater microbial communities from an aquifer near a municipal landfill in Southern Ontario, Canada - Pumphouse #3_1 metaG | ecosystem: Environmental > Aquatic > Deep subsurface >... | reverse complement strand
CTAATGGAGGATCTCCAGAATGCCGAGAATGATAAACGTTATTCTGAAAGCGAATTATTCAGACTCCAAAAGGATCTTACCCGACTCAGAAGCGAAATGGTAAGGCTCAAGAGTCCTCCGCTCATAATCGGAACCCTAAGAGACCTCCTTCCGGACAACCGCGTCGTCGTAAAGAGTTCTACCGGCCCTGATTTCATTGTTTCGGTTTCGGAATACTGCCCGGTCGAAGATCTTATCCCCGGGTCAAGAGTATCGCTTAACAAACAGACACTCGCAGTAATGAATGTTCTCCCCGCACCGTGGGATCCTGTCGTCACAGGAGCAGAAATACTTGACAGGCCGGAAATCACATACGCTGACATAGGCGGACTCAAGGCCCAAATGATAGAGCTCCGCGAAGCAGTGGAAGATCCATTGCTCAGACCCGAACTTTACATCAAGGTCGGAATAGAACCTCCAAAAGGAGTACTTCTTGTCGGCCCCCCAGGAACTGGAAAGACCATGATGGCAAAAGCGGTTGCGAATGCCACACAGGCCACTTTTATCAGACTTGTGGGTTCTGAACTCGTTCAAAAATACATCGGTGAAGGCGCAAGACTTGTACGCGAGCTGTTCGACCTTGCCAAAGAAAAAGCCCCTAGCATCATCTTCATTGATGAATTAGATTCGGTCGGTGCAAAAAGATTGGATGTTGCAACGTCAGGTGACCGTGAAGTTCAGAGAACGTTAATGCAGCTCCTTGCGGAACTTGACGGATTCACCCCGATGAGTAATGTCAAAATCATTGGAGCCACAAACAGACCGGACATTCTAGATGATGCATTGCTCAGACCAGGAAGATTTGACCGTATCATCGATATCGGCCTTCCGGATGTGGAAGCGCGTACTGAGATATTCAAGATTCATATCAAACACATGAACACTGAACCTAATATCGACCCGAGAAAACTGTCCGATCTGACCGAAGGTGCATCCGGTGCTGAGATCAAATCCATCTGCACGGAATCAGGAATGCTTGCGATCAGAGACGGACGCGACACGGTGACCATGGATGACTTCGTAAGAGCCAAGACGAAAGTACTCGAGGCCGGAAGAAACAAGATCAAACAGATACCGGCCTTGATGTTCGGATAAACATCTTCCTTCAACTTATTACCTGACAGATGTTTACTGTCAGATGCATTTTTTATCTTATAAAAGTGACTTAAAAAGAAGTTTATAATTCCATGAAATGATTATTCTGGCTCAGAATCTTCTCCGCCGAAGAACTGCAACTGCATCGCAGCATAAAGCTCTTCCATTCCGGTGCCTTCTTTAGCTGATACGGCACGCATCTCTCCGAACACACTAATATTCTCCAGCGCTTTGAAAAGTTCCATTCCTACGACCGTCTGAGGATTGGCATCATTATCCAGAAGATCTCCGTAAAGACTGTACGGATCGCTAAACCAAGTAAGGAGTTTATCCATTTCCTCTTTCTGGAGAAGATCTGTCTTTGTCAGAACATTGAATATCGGCAATTCAAGTCTGAATTGCACCAATGACGACAATACCAAACTTGAAATGAATCCGTTGGAATTTTTGCAAAGCATCGGATCCGAAAGATAGATGATCATCGACTTGTCCTTACCTAATGCGTCCACAATGACATTCGAAGATTCCCTAAAAGCAAACAGCTCCAACTGTCCAGGAGTATCCACAAGAACATATTTTGTCTTGATACCTTCAATTGCACCAGTCAATTTTTCGACATTAATTGCCATAAGATCTGCAGCAACTACCTGAGCGCCATTGGGTCCCAGAGAATATTCGTCCATGACCTCATCCAAGGCGACCCATTCCCTGATGTCGACATCGGCAACATACGGAATGGAGTCCGCACCAGGATCGAGATTTACTATTATGGAGTCTATACCGTGATAATCCAACCAATCTTTGTAGGCCTGAACCAATGTACTCTTCCCGCTCCCCGCGGTACCAACAAAATATATGAACTTCATAATCTATGCTCCATAGCTATTATCACCATGCATAACGTGAATTTATAATGTTCTAGTGGAACTTTTACCACATTTAACTTATATTCAAAACAACCCTACTGCTACCCGTGATATTCTGTTTCTCAGGCACAGGTAATTCCTTACAGGTCGCAGAGAACCTAAGTAAAATACGCGGAGATCAAATAGTCTCAATCGGCGATTCCATCAAAAACAGTAAGACCAATTTTGATGTGGCAGATGATGAAATGGTCGGTATCATATGCCCCGTATATTTTTACGGACTGCCGCTACCTGTGGAAGAATTCATCAATAATATGTCTTTTAACGGAAAAACCCCCTCCGTGTTCTTAGTTCTCACATTCGGCACATTCACCGGAAATACGGGCAGACAGGCTTCTAAACTGATTGCAAAAAGAGGATTTAGTTTAGATAATATCTTCTCTGTTCCAATGCCTGAGAATTATATTCCATTGCTTAAGGTTCCTGAAAAAGAAAAACGAGAACATCTGATTGAAACTGTAGAATACAGAGTGATCGTGATCGCAAACCTGCTTGAAAGCAATAAAAACAAAGATTACGATGATCACAAAGGGAGATTTCCTACGATTGTCTCATTTTTTAGCAGGCCACTCTACACTTATGGGCGCAAAACAAAGAAATTCCACGTCACTTCCAAATGCACCGGCTGTGGAGAATGCTCAAATATCTGTCCAGACGATGCCATAGAAATTATCGACAACAAACCTGTATGGATGAAAAAAGACTGTTACAGATGTCTTGCGTGCGTCAACAGATGCCCCACAGAAGCAATAGAAATCGGAAGAAGTACGGTCAACAAGGAAAGATACGTCAATCCAACGATCAAATTCTGATTTCTGAGGACGACCGCCCCAACATTTATAGTAGCACTCCGACCTTTATGGTCGATGCCCGAGATTGCCGATAAGAAGATTGTCATTACAGGTGCGAACAGCGGTATAGGCCTGGAAGTAATGGATCTTCTGCTGAAAAAGAGGGGCAACATCATTTTCGCTGTCGATCTGAACATCGATAATATAATGAAATTCGTTGAAAGATACGAAAACAGGGTCATACCGTTCAAATGTGACATATCGAACCCCGAGAGCATCGATATGATCTTCGGCTGGGCAGAAGACGCGATGGATGGCATAGATATATTCTATGCCAATGCCGGTTTCTCATACTATGAGGAGATGAACTATGTCGACTGGAATCGTGTCCAGCATATGTTCGCCACCAATGTATTCTCGCCCATATACTCATATCAGAAGTTCGTCCAACATCTTAATGGCAGAAAGGGTATGTTCGCCGTTACTGGATCGGCCATGGGATACATGGGAATGCCAGGATTCACATTATATTCGTCTTCGAAATTCGCGATCAATGGATTCCAGGAGGCAATAGGTCTTGAAAAGCCGGATAACGTGCATATAATCACACTGTTCCCGGTCGCAACAGACACAAATTTCTTCAGTGCCGCAAGTAAACTGGAATTTGCAAAACCGTACCCCCTACAGACCCCGGATGTCGTAGCCTACAGAATGATAAGGGGGATGGAAAAAGGAAAGAAAAAGGTACAGCCCTGCAGACTGTTTTCTGTTGCCATGCTGTTTTTCAAGATCTTACCGTTCACCAAGACACTGTATCTTAGATCTGAAAAGAAAAAGTTCGAGGCCTACAGACAAAAGACCCGGATAATCAAAGCTCATCACACCTTAGACGACCAATGACACTTTTTTGATGAACAACTATTTATGACCGAAAAAGGAATGTGCGGTCCATGAAATGTTGTAAAGCCTCCGGTTCCGTCCTAGGCGGTATCGGACTGATCGCCGTACTCGCGTTCACACTCGCCTGGCTATTTGCTTCACTTATCGATACCACGTGGATATTCGGAGTCGATATGCTTAGTGATCTTGGTGTCTCTGATACTGATGCGAAGTACTTTTTTAATTACGGATGTATGATTGCAGGCCTCTTGGTCCTTATATTCGGTGCTTATGGCGCAACTCTCAATGAATCTATAGGTCACCAAATCGCTAGTATTCTTCTGATCTTTGCTGGTATAATGCTCATGGGCATCGGTTTCTTCCCAGAGAGCACAGATTATCATACCCCCATCGGATACGCACTTATCGTGTTCACATTCTGCTCGATGATCTCAATGACCGCAAGCGATTGGAAACTCGGACATCTTGTTCCCGGCGGTGTCGCCGTCGTACTGATCGTGATCACACTTTGGTATGTTGCATTCGAACCTGTCGGTGCCATGGTGGAAACAGTAGCGGTCATCTGTGGTCTCATATGGCTCGCAGTTCAGGGATGCAAATTCATTGCTGAATAAACGGGCATTCGTGCCCTTTCTTTATTTTTCTTCTCCTACAAATTAATAAATGAGAATGTGCTTCCCAACGTAGGTGCAAAATATGAGTGAAAGACCTGGCAAAGTCATAATCACTTCTGCTTTGGCTATCATCGGCGGTATTCTAACAATTGCCTCCATGGCAATGTATTTCAATCCCAGTGATGAGAAGGTTCTCACTGAGATCGGATTGGCCTTACTTATCGCAGTACTGTTCTTCGCAGTCGGTGGTACCATGTACAGAAATGGTCAGAGCTCCTGGAAGTCTACGGTATTCCTTTGTTTCGTGAACGTTGCGGTGATCGCGTGCGACGTTCTCTACAAAACGATGAATCAAAACTTCGGAGTGGTTCTCTTTCTGATAGCTTTATTCGTTGCGTTGCTGACGGCATGTCCGTCCACTGCAAAATGGATTGCTGTAGACAGAGCCTAAACCTTTTTTCAAACCAACTTTTATTCTACCAATATTTCAATCATCTAATCATTTTATGGTAACATTTATTACCTCGTAAGAATTAATTCCCATCAATGGATGAGAAGTTCACCTTTGCTTTAAGAAAGATTGCGTTGCTTGGCGGCATTGATGATTATATTGCTGTGTCGTCACGTGAATTAGGCGAAGCATTAGAAATGAGTCAACAATCCGCTTCTAAGAGGATCTTGGAACTTTTGGACGAAAAATTCATCATTCGCGATCTCGGCGCAAGAAGACAGCGCATAAAACTTACCGACAAAGGTATTGAAGAACTGAAAAAAGAATACAATGAATATCGCCGTATCTTCGAACTTTCAGATCACATAATCATTCACGGAGTGGTCGTTGCCGGAATGGGTGAAGGCGGATACTACATCTGTCAGAAACAATACATGGATCAATTTGAACATGCATTGGGATTCAGACCATTCGAAGGTACGCTGAATGTTACTATCGATAAAGAGGATATCGGCAAATTGGATCTGATCAGAAGCACCGCCGGACATCTTATCCAGGGATTCACCAACGAAGGCAGAAGTTTCGGAAACGTGATAGCATATAAAGCAAAGATCAGAAACATAGAATGTGCTGTCGTGGTACCTGAAAGATCGCATTACAGAGAGGTCATCGAGATCATCTGTCAATATCATCTCAGAAGAACCCTCAGTCTTGCGGACGACAGCCGTATCGACGTGAGAGTGGAGATCTAAAATCGGAGGGTATGACCCCTCCATAAAAACTTATTTTGTAAGTTGTTTCATGACCGAACGGAAGACCATCATTCCATCCCCCTCCTCTGAAGAGTAACCTCTTGTCCAGTCAGGGTGTGTGAATCTTGTCATCACGCGTTCAGGATGCGGCATCAGTCCAAGTACATTTCCGGCAGGATTGCATATTCCTGCGATATCGGACGGCGAACCGTTAGGATTCCACGGATATTCCGGTTTTTCACCATTGACCCCGATATATCTGAACACAATCTGATCGTTCTCATCGAGCTTCTCGACGAACTTCAGATCTGCACTCAGGAGCTTTCCTTCAGCGTGTGCGGAAGGGAACATCAGAACCTTATTCCGCGGTATATCAGAAGTAAAGATACATTTACCGCGATTATCGTTCCTCAAAAGAGTAGGGCGACATTCAAATCTTGCTGAGTCATTAGTGTACAATGCAGTAGTTGGCACAGGCGACATGACCTCTCCGACTGCTGGTAACAATCCCAATTCTACCAATATCTGGAATCCGTTACAGACACCCAATACAGGGTTGCCTTGTTCAACAAATCTCTTGACCTGCGGTCCGATCGCAGCTTTTATTCTTGCTGCAAATATCGCTCCTGCGCGAACATAATCTCCCGCAGAGAATCCCCCTGGTAATACAAGGACGTCGTAATCTTCGATGTTTCTCCTCATGTCTGCAGGTGCACGCCCCACTAGTTGCTTGAGATGCACTTTTTCCGGAGATGCACCGACCATCCTGAATGCCTCATACATCTCGTCCTCGCCATTCGTTCCTTCTATCCTGAGAACACAGACCTTCACATCCTTGGCTTTCATTCAGAAGCACCCCCCATGATCTTCCAGATGGGATCGTTCCAAGCTTTTCTCAGTTCTGAGACCTTAAGGTCGACCGCGTCCTTTATCACAAATTTGTCCCCACCGGTCCTTCCGATACATACCGAATCGTCACCGAATATCTTTTGGAACGCATCAGCATCCTTGTCGCTTACTTCGGCCAACCAACGTGTATTGCTTTCCGAGAACAATTTTCTCTTCATCGGGAGAGGCCCCATTTTCGAAAGGTCTATCATTGCGCCGATATTGCCAGAGATACACATCTCTGCCGCTGCAATGGCAAGTCCGCCGTCAGAACAGTCGTGGCAGCTCTTTACAAGACCTTTGTCCATTGCTTTCAACACAACATTCACCATTTTCATCAGATACTCGGCATCGACACCGGGCACATCTCCTCCTTTCCCGCCGAATTTACGAAATAATAAGGACCCCCCCATCTCATCCTTCGTCTTTCCTATGATGTACAGGCGATTACCCTCTGCTTTTATATCGGCAGTTATGGCCTTTCTGACATCATCCATCAATCCTGTTCCCAGGATCATGGGCGTCGGTAGAATGAACACCCCCCCGGGCGCCTCATTGTACAGACTTACATTTCCTGACGGGATAGGAAGGTGCATCTTCATGCACAGTTCCCCTATTCCTCTGACTGCTTCTCTGAACTCTCCGAGCCTCTCGGGCTTTTCCGGATTTCCAAAGTTCAGACAATCCGTTAATGCATGAGGCCTGGCACCGACCGCGACCAAATTACGACATGCCTCATCGACAGATGCCATTCCGCCGTTATATGGATTCTCGGATGTAAACCATGGATTGCACCCTACCGCCACGGCGAGTCCTTTCCATCTTCCTGGAACAGGCATCAGGACCGAGGCGTCTCCGGGTCCGGTATTGTTCATCTCTCCGACCATCGGTTTCAGTACTGTAGAGGCACGGACCTCATGATCATACTGACGAATGGCCCATTCTTTGGAAGCAATGTTGAAATCCGACAACATTGCGAACATTACATCATTGTATGACGGGATCTTCGGGAACTTCTCATCATTCTTTGTCAAAATCGTAGGCAATGTGTACGGCCTGTTGTAACGCGGTCCGCCTGTAAGGAATTCCAAGTCCATATCGAAGATCATCTTTCCTTTCCAGAAAAGGCGTGTATGCGGAACATCTGTTGTCTTGGCCACGACCGTAGCAAGAACATCCCACATATCGAAGATCTCCAGGATCTTATCCACATTCTCAGGAAGACATGTGACCATCATACGCTCCTGCGATTCTGATATCCATATCTCCCACGGTGCAAGACCTTCTTCCTTCAACGGAACATTCTCCAGATCCACATCGGCACCGCATCCAGCCTCTAATGCCATCTCGCCGACAACACAACTCAGACCGCCCCCGCCCAGGTCCTTCATGCCTGTTATCAGACCTTTGCGATTGATCTCCAAACATGCATGGATCGTTGGTTCCTTTGTAATAGGATCACCTAACTGGACCGCTCCTCTCGAATCTTTATCAGATGTGGAAGTAAGGTCCGCAGATGCAAATGTCACACCGTGAATGCCGTCGCGTCCGGTACGTCCCCCGATAAGGATCATCATCTCACCGGGTCCACCAGCATAATTTAATGCCAGATCTTTTCTCGGAACTATTCCCAAACATCCAACGTTGACAAGACAATTCCCTGTGTATCTCTCATCAAAAAAGATCCCACCAGATATTGTCGGTACTCCGACACGGTTCCCGTAATCCCTAATACCAGAGACCACACCGTTCATCAAATAACGAGGATGTTTGATTCCTGTCGGAAGTTTTCCCTTCCTGTCGATCGGCCCGAAACATAACGGATCGACTAGACCGATGGGCTGAGCGCCCATACAGATTACATCCCTGAGGATTCCACCGATACCTGTGGCGGCTCCCCCATACGGCTCAATGGCCGACGGATGATTATGACTCTCTATCCTCAAGGCATATCCATAATCATCATCAAAAATCATAACGCCTGCATCTCCTCTTGAGAGGATGTCGGGATGATCGATGGCAAAAACGAACTCTTTCAAGATATTCTTGGAGCTCTTGTAGCAGCAATGCTCGCTCCATGCCTGTCCCAAGGACTGCAACTCTACATCTGTAGGATTTCTGCCTTCCTTTTTGAAATAATCGACAATTACCTTCATCTCATCCAAAGAGAGACTAAGTCCCATCTCTGACGAAATCTCTTTCAATTCCGCATCCGTCGCCTTCAAAACATCAACGTTATAGAGTGGAAAGGAAACGTCGCATTTGATCATCAGCCTGTCTGTGGGCACTCAATCATCTCACAGTGACAATATAATTCTGGATCACAGGGTTGGCCAAAAGTTTCCTGCACATCTCTTCACCGGCTTTCTTAGCCTCAACGGCGCTCATATCAAGCTCCATCTCGAACAATTTGATAGTTTTCACGGAACTTACACCAGTAAAACCTAGAGCTTCCAAAGTCTTCTTCGTATTCTTTCCCTCAGGATCGGCAACGCCTTTCTTGAGCTCTATCTTGATCTCGACTACAGCCATTACACGCGCATACGTGTACATGATTAAAACCGTTACGGGAAGGGTTTTCAAGAACCTTATCGGGTCTAAAACCTAGGCCCTCTTTCTGCCAAAGACTAAATAACCTGTATGTCCCAGCATCTCAAAGGATGGCCTTACTCCGCCACGATGCACTTCCATCTCACGTTGTATGATCTCTATCGCATGAACATCACAGAAGTTTTTCTCACGCAATGCATTAACAATAAGTTCCAACTGATTTGTATTCGGTATGTAGGCACATATCCTTCCGCCTGCTCTGAGACACGGAAGAAGATTCTCTAACGCCAATTCAGGATCTGGCATATCCATTATCAATGCATCTGCACTGAAATCGACCTTTGTTGCCCTTGCGTCCCCGAGCTGATAAGCCCAGTATTTGTCCAGACCCGTACGTTTAACGTTCCTGTGCGCGCGAAGTGCGTTTTCTTCCTTGAATTCCAACGTGTGTACCTTACCTTCAGGTGCAACTGCTCTCAACAATGCTGTGGTCAAAGCGCCGGAACCTGCGCCTACTTCCAATATCTGATCACCACATTTGACATCACAATTGAACAAAATAGAGGCAGCATCCTTTGCAGTGATGATCTGCGCCCCACGTTCCAATGATTCTATCAATTCCACTACACCGGGGCGGAAGGCAGTAAACTCTTTTCCGGCTATTGTCACAACGGAACCGTCATCCATCTCTTTAAAACGTGAACCGTCAACAGTACCCAAGGACGCGATCTTAAGCATGTCAAATGATACTTTCAACCAGTGTTTCTTTCCGCTGCTGTCTATAAGATAGATGAAATCGTTCTCCACAAAGACCATGATACCTCATACGCCTCATCTGATTAATCCTTTCCCGGAACAATCTTGGTTTTTAATAATGAAAAAGACGGCTGCAAAAAACTAACAGATTTGTTAGCACTTTTTCTAAATACTCTTATTCCCCTATATAGAAATATGACCTCAGGTAAACTCGGAATGATGGTCTGCCCTATGTTAGAGGATGAGATGATATACAACCTTCTTTCTGACAAAGACGAAAAAGACGTGTATCTCTTGGATAACATCTTCACAAAAACCATCATCCCAAAACTAAACAAGAATAAGATAAAATTTACTGTTTTAAATGAAAGAGATTACCTGGATAACAGGATCGACATTCCCGATGACAAATTCAGTGTCATAATATGGATGATGGACCTTGGACTTCACGAAGAACCCGAGAATCTTAAAAATAAGATTCGCGAACTTCTGATTGAATTTCAGGACCGCATTGACAGCGTCATGCTGTATTATGGAAGATGCGGAAAAGGACTGGACGGTATTGAAGACTGGGGAAAAGAATTCCTTACAGTTCCGGTTACGATCATGAAAGACCGAAAAGGACAGGTCTGTGACGATTGTGTCTGCGTACCTATCGGCGGAACTGAAAACTACCTAAAACTCTTAAGAAAATATCCTGGCATAATGTACTTCACGCCAGCAATGTCCTGTAACTTCGAAGAATTTCTTGATAGAATGGAACTCTTCAAAGGAGTCGACAAAAACGACAAAGATATGTTCAAGATGGTCCTTGAGATGGCAGATTACAAATACGTCATGGAAATACAAACAGGACTCGGTGATCAAGAACATTTTCATAAATGTACAGAAGAATTCGCCGAAAAATACAATCTTCAGGTAAAACAACTTGAAGACGGCTGGGTCTCTTCCGATGTAGCGGATCTTAGCTACGCTGAGGCGAAAGATAAATTAAATGTTTAAAAAGGAAAAAGGTGCCAAAGCACCTGTTTTACATCGTACGTGCTGCATATGCGACAACGTTTACATCTTTGCCGCAAATGATACACTTGCCTTTGAAGTCTTCATGAATGTATGGTGTACCGAGGATCTTGATATCATGTTCATCTTCGAACTTATGACCGCATTCTTCACACCCGCACCAACCGAATCTGTAAACCCTTTCCGAGGTACTGTTGTCCTCTTCCTTGGGAATGTCGTCCGCCGATCTCAGATCGGTAATTGCTTCTTTCTGGAATTTCCAAGCCCTCTCATCCATACTCTTCATGATATCCTCAAGAATGAGCTTTACTCCGGAAACGAGACTTTCTATCGAAATGGCTCCTTTCTCACCATTGTCCCTTCTTGCGAATGAGACGACCTTATTTTCGATATCACGTCCACCGATCTCCAATCTTAACGGAACGCCTTTGATCTCCCAGTCATAGAATTTACTTCCGGGCCTGTCGTCCCTGTCATCTAATTTCACACGTATGCCGGCATTTTCCAGGATCGTCTTGACTTTCTCGGCTTCCAACGAAACCTCTTCAGTGTTCTTTTTGGACAATATCGGAATTATCACAACTTCGAACGGTGCAACTGTCGGTGGCAATACCAATCCCTTATCATCACCGTGAACACTGATGACCGCTCCAAGTAATCTTTCGCTCATTCCGAAGGTCGTTTGATGAACATGCTTGTGTTCTCCGTTCTCATTCTCATACGTTATATCATACGGAACCGAGAAATTCGTACGATAATGATGTACCGATCCCAACTGCAGTGTTCTGTAATTAGGCATCACAGTATCGATACCGACAGTATAGTACGCACCAGGGAACTTATCCCACTCAGTGCGTTTAAGCAGATAATATGGCAAACAGAGTTTCTTCATCACCTTTGACAGGATTACAAGATCCTCCTCTATCTGGCACTGCGCATCTTCCTCGGTATCATGACATGTGTGCGATTCAAAGAAATGTATCTCACGTACACGAATGAAGGGGCGTGTCTGCTTGGTCTCGTAACGGAATGTGTTGACTATCTGATAGACCTTCAGCGGAAGGTCCTGATGTGATCTTACCCACAACGAAAAAATAGGATACATTACAGTCTCACTTGTCGGCCTTAAAATCAAACGAACGTCGAGTTCGTTCAGGCCGGCATGCGTGACCCAGTAGACCTCTGAATCAAATCCTTTGATGTGCTCCTTCTCTTTATTGAACTCCGTTTCCGGAATGAGAAGAGGAAATGATACCTCATCATGATTAGTGGCATCCAATTCTTCACGAATATAAGTGTCAATGTTCCTCATTATCTTCCACCCATAGGGTGTCCAGACATTCATTCCCTTGATCGGATATCTTTTATCGGAAAGAGCAGCTTTCTCGACGATATCAAGATACCACTCGTTATATTCTTTGTCCTTTTGCATTGAATTCACCATTTGCTTTTCAACGCTTCGGCGATGGCCTCTGCGACAGAGATGTGCGAAACCTTATTCTCCAATGTATTGCAACAAAGTATTCCGTCCAATGAACTTCCGGTCAATCTCTCCAACGCATTATTGACGAAAACACCGTGGGTACATGCAACGGTAACGCTCTTGGCGCCCGCTTCTTTAAGTTGGCTTGTCGCTGCGATTATCGTTCCGCCTGTTGCAATAATATCATCAACGATCAGAACGTTCTTCCCCGAACAATCGGATGATGCAGGCTGAATGCGAACTTCGGTGCCAGACAACCTGGTCTTCTCCAAATGGTCATATGGCTTTCCTATTCTTTCGCCTACTTCCTTTGCACGACCGGCAGCACCGATATCTGGTGAGAGCACCATGTCTATATTCTTGTCCTTGAAGTAACTGGCAATTGCCGATGCTGCCTTCACATCCTTAGCTGGACAGTTGAAATATTTGAGAACATCTTCTTTATGGATATCGACCGTGATCACACGATCGCATATGAACGCAAGACGCTGGGAAATGGTCTTTGCACTCTCTGGCTCCCCCGACTTGAACACTCTGTCCTGTCTCGCATATCCGAAATACGGAATTACGAGGGTTATGGTCCTTGCGCCCATTCTCTTAACAGCATCCTGGAGAAGGAACATCTCCACGAGATTGCCATCGGGATACGTGTTCTGAACGATAACGACGTCATCATCCAATGTATCGCTATCGATCCTTGTGTAGCACTCCCCGTCCGGGAACCTTGTAGAGGCAGCCTGAATATACGTGCAACCTAGAACCCTAGCTAATTCTTTGGCCAGATCTCTTGATGACGAACCGCCTACGACTATCATATCATTCTGTAAGTCCTGCCGTATATTATACCTAGCGGACACGCTTCCCAACAAAATCTTTATGGGCGCATTGCTATAACTTATTGGGATGCGTAGATGCCTTTATTTAATTTAAACAAAAAACCGCCGACAAAAGTCGTGGATCAGGATACTACGACAGTGTCCCATGTCGAAGCCCCAGAAAAAAATTCGACCGTAGTAACAAAACCTCCGATGCCACGTGCGCACACTGAATTCTCAGGAACTGTCGGAATTATCTACGGTAACGTAGGAACATCGTTCTTTGATTGTCGCGTGTCAGAACATCTCGAACGTTCCGAATATGTAATGATCAACCACGAGGATTATGGAAATATCCTGTGCCAGGTAGGTTCACTGGTCAGAAAGACCAATCTTTCTTTGGAAAAGAGCACCACCATGACCGATACTACGGAAATAGAGGAGATGATCAGCGCTCATATCGATGTGATCGGTTATAGGGATGACAGAGGTCTGCTCCTGATGCCCAGAACCACTTTCAAAGCTGGTTCCGATGTGAGACGTGCCGATGCAAACCTGGTACAATCCGTTCTCGGATTAAAATTGAATCCTAAGGTCGACGGTTACGTTGGACTGTTACACGGTCACGACCTTCCAATCGCATTGGACATTAACGAGCTGTTACAGAGACACGCATGCATCCTGGCGAAAACCGGCGGAGGTAAGAGTTACATGTCCGGTGACATAATAGAGGAATTGATGAAACATAATGTCACATGCATGATCATCGACCCACACGGTGAATACGGTGCAATGAGAGATATCGGAAAACCGGGTGATCCTAAATTCAACGTCGTACCGAGAGGCTATGCCGATCATATAATCGAATTCGGAGTGACCGAAAATAAGAACAAGGACATCAAACCCTTGAAATTCACCTTCAAGACCTTGGAAGCCAGGGAAATCTTGGAACTTACCCGCACGAACGATGTCAGATCATATCTTCCCAGTCTGAAGAAGGCACTTGACTCCTTGCGTGAACATCAAGATATGTATTCTGTCCGCGACCTAATCGATGTGCTGTCGGTAGAACCGGATAACAAAAACTCTGTCCTGATCAACGAATTAGAATATCTGGACGAAATGGGCATATTTGCCACCAGAGGTAATCATATAAATGAACTGGTGATAAAAGGAATGACCACGATCATCAACCTGAAAGGCGTCCCCCCAGATATCCAGCAGTT
>Ga0172378_10003734_pt1 | contig 14308 bp, 14 predicted proteins | sample GrowelOW332metaG_FD_119755 | JGI IMG/M metagenome (GOLD analysis project Ga0172378, IMG submission 119755) | Groundwater microbial communities from an aquifer near a municipal landfill in Southern Ontario, Canada - Pumphouse #3_1 metaG | ecosystem: Environmental > Aquatic > Deep subsurface >... | reverse complement strand
TGGTTTTCATATAGCGAGCATCCGCAACATATTTTTTCCCGTCAGTAAAGGCTAATTTAATTGCTTCAATTTGTTTATGATAGGTAGAAACTGTCTCCCGCTCTTCAAAAGAAAATCCATTCAATATTTGTAACGCCATTAGAGCGACGACTCCGTGGCCATTTGGAGGTATTTCCCAAACATCATAGCCGCGGTAATTAACACTAATGGGATCCACCCATTGTGCTTGATAGTCCGACAAATCTTCCTTGGAAAAATAACCTCCTGTAGTATCAGAAATTTTTATAATTTCTTCGGCAATTTCTCCTCGGTAGTATGATTCACAGTAACTCTCTGCTAAAAGTCTAAAGGTTTTAGCAAAAATCGGCATTTTTACCAGCTCTCCCGCTACAGGTACTTTACCATTAGGTGCAAAAAGGTCAAACCAACCCTTAAAAGCAGGATCTGTCTCGTACTTTTTAAATATATCTAAACCTTTTGCCCAAAATTCTGCAATAACAGGAGATATTGGAAATCCATTTTCCGCATATTCAATAGCCGGTGCAAAGAGTTGTGCGAAGGGCAACCTGCCAAATCTTTTATGCAAAGTTGCCCACGCCGATGGTGCACCCGGTACTGTAACAGCTTCCCACCCTCTGTCCGGCATGGTATCTTTTATGCCTTTTGTTTTTAAAGAGGACGCTTTTAATTTTTGAGGTGCATAACCGCTGCCATTAAGGCCGTATAGCTTATCTTTAACCCAAACCAAAGCAAAAGCATCACTTCCTAAGCCATTTCCTGTGGGTTCTAATAAGGTAAGGCATATTGCTGTAGCAATTGCCGCGTCAATGGCATTGCCCCCCTCCTGCATAATTCTAAGACCTGCCTGTGCCGCTAGGCTCTGGGATGTACAAACCATACCATGATTAGCATAAACCACACTTTTTCGTGAAGAATAAGGGTAAAACGAAGAATTGAAATACATTTTAATTTCCTTTCTAACGCAAATATTTATTATTTTATTATAGCTTCAATTTTTTATAATTCTATAGCAATAGAACTTTCTTTATATATAATTATACCAGCATTTCATTAACTAAAAGATCCATAAATATTTTACCTTTTCACTTCACTACTTCATGCTGACAATTATCTGTACTCGCATAAGAATATAGGTTTTCAACGGTAGTGGCGGAAATATTTCTTATGGCTTCATCTGTATAATATGCTGTATGACTTGTGAAAATCACATTTTCATATTTTAAAATTTCTTCCAAAATAGGCAGTGGGCATTCGCCATTATTTTTTTGATTTCTTAGAATACCCTCTCCCTCAATAACATCAATACCAAGAGCCCCTATCTTTTTCGTTTTTATTCCCGTTAAAACTGCTTCCATATTAAACAACGGCCCTCTTGCCACATTTATTAAGATTACATTATCTTTCATTACTGAAATCGTATCCGCATTTACCATGTGATAGTTGTCTTCATTAAAGCTGCAATGATATATAATGACATCTGACTCTTTATATAGAACGTCCAAAGGAACATATTCAGCATATTGTTTAACCTTGGCGTTTTCATGATGATCATATACATACATTTTTTTCGGTTTAAACCCGGATAGACATTGTAGAGTTGTATAACCAATACGTCCGGCACCAACAATGCCAATTTTCATATTTCTTACTTCTTTTCCTTGCAGGCCGTTTCTCTTAAAATTGTTTTTCTCTATTCTTAAAAGCTGCGTTCTTAATTTTCTAATTAACGCCAAAAGAAGCATCACCGTATGCTCTGAAATTGCATTGGGAGAATATTCCGGAACATTAGCACCCTTTATTCCATACTTTTTCATTGCTGTTAGATTTAGAAACTCATACCCTGCCGAACAGCAACAGATATATTTTATACCTTGCTCTGCGATAGTTCGAAAGAAGTTATCATTTTCTTGATGATCAGAAATATAAATCATTGCTGTGCAATCATTTTGTTTTAATTTTTTCAAATTTTCTATTGTTGGAGGGCAATTAAGTTCAATAAGCGCAAGATTTTTACTGTATTTATTGATGTACTCTTGGAAGATCCCTCCTCCACCACCTGCTGTAGTAAAAACACCTATATTCATTTACTGTCCTTCTTTCTTTCTAAGGTTAAAAATATTTAAAATAAAAAGTAAAATACGATATATTCATTTTAGCATTGTATAATCCTTATATTCAAGCATATATATAATAAAAAAAGTCTAGCTATGCAAAAAGCTAGACTTTTTTTCTGTTAATTAAGATTAATGGTGAGTATATAGTAAAGCATATTCCATTCCTGCTTGCAGTATCTAAACACCAATATCATTGTATTTACTAAGCCTTACCCTATTACACATTTTTTAAATATGAGCAACAATAATCAACGGCTTCTTTTGCTACTACTTTAAATTTACTATTTGCAGGAACTGCAAAGCTTTGCCCTGCTTCAAAAATTTTCCAATTTGAAGTGCCTGAAATTAAAACCTCCAATTTACCGGCCAAAAGCTCCATAACTTCGCTATCTCCTGTAGAAAATTCGTATTCACCAGGCAATATGATCCCCAACGTCTTTTTGGTTCCATCAACAAATACAACCGTGCGGCTTGTTACGTTACCGTCAAAATATATGTTGGCATTTTTCACTACCGAAACATTTTCGAATTTTTCCATCTTCCTATCCTCCCCTAAGTTCTTTTTTGTTCCTTGCTTTCCACCTTAGTGTAATATTCTCTGGAGAAAAGCTTGAGTTCGTTTATGTGTTGGGGTTTCAAAAATATCTTTTGGAACGCCCTCTTCCACAATAACACCCTGATCCATAAAGAGTACCCGGTCTGCTACCTCTTTGGCAAAAGCCATCTCATGAGTAACAACTATCATGGTCATACCATCTTCTGCTAAGCGTTTCATAACAGAAAGAACTTCACCTACAAGTTCTGGGTCCAGCGCTGAAGTCGGCTCGTCAAACAACATAATCTGAGGATTCATGGCAAGTGCTCTGGCAATTGCCACTCTTTGCTTTTGTCCTCCCGACAATTCTTTTGGGTAGCTATCACATTTATCTGCAAGGCCCACTCTTTCTAACAAGGCCATAGCTACTTTTTCAGCCTCATCTTTAGGGGTTTTCCTAACAATAACCGGAGCTTCAATAACATTTTCTAATACCGTTTTATGGGGGAAGAGATTAAAATGCTGAAAAACCATACCAATTTTTGTTCGTAATACACTCAAATCTGTTTTTTGCGTGATTTCCCGGCCTTCGAAAACAACCTTTCCCCCTTGTATGGGCTCTAGGCAATTAATACACCGAAGCACCGTACTTTTACCCGAACCACTTGGGCCGATTATAACAACTTTTTCGCCTTGGCGCAAGTTAAGATTGAAGTCCTTTAAAACTGTAACTAAACCAAATTTTTTAAAAATATGCTGCATTTCCACAATGTTATTCATTGTCTTTCCATCCTTTTTTCCAATTTACCCGCAACAATCATAAATACAGAGTTCATAATCAAATAAAGGACAGCTACCACAGTATATACTTCAAAACTACGGAATGTAGTATAAATCAGCTGCTCGCCTGTACGTAATAACTCTGTTATGGTTACCAAAGAAGCGATGGAAGAATTCTTAAGCGTCATAATAAATTGATTTACTAAAGGAGGCATACAAACTTTTACGGCCTGGGGGCCAACAATTCTAATCATTGCCTGATAAGGTTTCATCCCCAAAGACAAGGCAGCCTCTATCTGCCCTCTGTCTATTGCTTGTATTCCGGAACGGATGATTTCTGTAACATAGGCTCCTGTATTTATCGCTAGTCCAAGTATTCCTGCCGTCATGCTAGACATCTTTATTCCTAATTGCGGTAGGCCAAAATATAAGATGAATAGTTGTACCATTATGGGCGTACCACGAATAATCCACACATATAAAAATGCCAGACCTGACAAAAAACGATTTGAGGAAATTCGGCACAGGGCTCCTCCTATGCCAAATACCATTCCTAGCAGTAAAGCAAAGAAAGATATCTCTAGGGTAACCAAACAGCCGTCAAGAAAAATAGGTAGTTTGCTTATTACAACCGAGTAATCTAAATTCATGCGCTCATTTCCTTTCCTTTTTTAAGACTGTTTGGTATAGCTATATCTGGTTAAGCTTTTTGGGTACTTATTAACCATTTTTGATACAACTTCTCATTTTCACCATTTTCTTTCATTTCTTTCAACACGGAATTAACCACATCCAACAATTCTTTGTCTCCCTGCTTAACAGCAATGCCCAAAGATGCTTTTGTAAAAGGAGTTCCAACGATTTTTACATTTTGATGAGTTTTATTGTATTCAAGCTGATTTAACAAATCATTAATACACGCATCAATACGCCCATTTTCCATGTCAAGCAGGTAATCTACTGTTTCTTTATAGCTTTTTATAGTAATGTTTGCACCTTTTGCTTTTAAATCCTGAGCAACTTTTTCACTAGTAGCTCCAGCTTTTACGCCAACTACCTTGCCGTCAAGGTCTTGAATGCTTTTTATTGTTGTATCTCCTGACTTAACCACCAAAACCATTCCTGTATCCATATATGAATCAGCAAAATCAACTACTTTTTTACGTTCATCTGTAATATACATTGCCGCAATGACTAAATCAGCTTGTCCATTTTGCAAGGTTGGAATTAAACTGGTAAATTGCATCTCTTTTACTTCAAGTGGAACACCAATTTTTTTTGCTATTGCCGCCGCCAAATCAATATCATAGCCTACCATTTTATTTGTCTTTTCATCATGATATTCAAATGGGCGATAGTCTCCTGTTGCTAAAACCAACTTACCGGCCTTTTTAATTTGATCAATATGGCTTTCTTTAACCGCCGTTTTATTTGTTGAAGACTGTCCGCACCCTGTCACAAGAAACATAAATAATACTAAAAGAGAGAAAATGCCAATGATTTTTTTGTGTTTTTTCATAATAATCCTTCTTCCTTTGATTAAATTTATAATAAAGCCGCAGCTATATTATCATGCATTGTTATAGAGGCTGCCTAAGCACCTTACCGGCAGATATTTTTTCATATATTCCGGAATGTATTACAATATTGCCATTTATCAAGACGTACTCTATCCCAACAGGATATTGCTCCGGAGCTATAAACGTTCCCCTGTCTCCCACAGTTTCCTCATTGAAAATTACTATATCGGCAAAATTTCCAACTTTAAGAACGCCTCTATTTAGCAGGTGAAAGGCTTGTGCAGGCTTCGCTGTCATCTTTTGTATTGCTTTTTCTAGAGTCAGCACTTTTTTCTCCCGCACATATTTTCGCAAAATTCTAGGAAAAGCCCCAAATACTCTGGGATGCGGCTTACCCGCAAGAATGCCATCCGTACAAACATTCTGTTCTTCCCTTGTAAGAAAACCTATAACATCCTCTTCTTCACCATAGAAGTCCACCATTCCAACTGCATTTTCTTCTTCGTATAATAAGTCAAAGGTAGCTTCATATGGATCTTTACCGCGAATTGTACCAATTTCAGACAAACTCTTTCCAATTAAATCTTTATTGGCCTCCGATTTTACGCTAGTAACAATAATATTCTCCAATCCTGCAAAATCAATGAAGTTATCCCAACCTGGCAAACCATGTTCCATATCGTAAACCATCTTTTTGCGGATACTTTTATCTTTTAAGCGTTCCATAAGTTTATCGGTTCCCCCATCATGAGCCCAAGGAGGTAAGATTACCCCTAGCATAGTGCTGCCTGCCACATACGGGTATTGATCAAATGAGATGGAAATACCTTCGGCTCTACCCTCGTCCAATAATTTCATCATTTGTTCTATAAAACGCCTATTCTTATATCCGCAAACTTTAAAATGTGAAAAATGTATCTTTACTCCCGACCTGCGCCCAATATCAAGTACTTCTTTCATGGAAGCAATAATAGTGTCAGCCTCACTTCTTTGATGAACAACGAAAACGCCATCATATTCTGCCACAACCCTGCATAAGGCAATGAGTTCTTCTGTAGCTGCATAAGCGCAAGGCATATAAATAAGTCCTGTTGATAACCCAAAAGCCCCTGCTTCCATTTCTCGTCTGACAACCATGCACATTTTAGCCATTTCATCTGCTGTAGGCTGCCTGTTATCAAGACCCATAGCTTCCATCCGAGCGTTCCCATGCGGAACCAAATATCCTTCATTAAGCCCAACGCCATGCGTTTCCATCAACGAAAGATACCCTGCAGTGTCTTTATAGTGCCAATCTATAGCGTCGCTGTCTCCGTCTAGTCCCGCAAGGTTCTTCCTCCATGGCGATATATACTGCTCTGGTAATGGTGCCAACGAAATACCATCCTGCCCCAAAAACTCAGTTGTAATCCCCTGTCTTATTTTCTGCTCTATATATGGATTTAGCAGAACTTGCAAATCAGAATGACTATGGGTGTCAATAAAGCCTGGTGCCACAATCATTCCCTTTGCATCAATAATGTGGTCCAACTCACATTTTTTTATAGCAATATTTCCAATGGCCGTAATAACCTCATTTTCAATAAGAATATTACTTAAATAACCATTTTCTCCTGTGCCATCAACAATTTTTCCGTTTTCTATTAAAATTTTCATTTAATTTACCCTTCTTTAAAGACAGACCCTAAAATACCATAATATCCCGCCGCAGCTTTGAGCAACTGTTCTACCTCTATGTATTCATCTACTGTATGCGCCAAATTTTCTCTAGAAGGCCCAAAACCAATTGTTTTTATCTGTCGCTCTCCTGCATAGTGACTGCCATTAGTACAAAAAGAATATTGCGTTATTTCAGGTTCTAGACCAACATTCCGTAACCCTGAGAGTGCTTGTTGTACAAACTCGTCCTCCTCTTCATACAGCCACCCCGGGAAAAAACGCTCCCCCGCAATGATTGCCCCTGTATAACAAGTTTCTGTACCCGTGGCTAAATAAGTTTTAGCTTGGAACTGTATATCACTGCCGCTTAGTTCCTTAATAGTGTCAATTATTGGTTTTAAAACACTCTCTTTAGTTTCACCAACCAACAATCTTCTATCATATGTCACCTTGCAATAATCCGGAACCACCGAAGCCCCTGGGTATGGCTGTGATTTTATATCAGTAAGTTCAAGAATCCCCTTGCCCAAAATTTTATCTTCAGGAGCATTAATATCATGAAGTTTCTGTATAAGCTTCGCCATTTTATAAACTGCGTTAACTCCAGCCTCAGGGTTTGCAGAATGTGCCGACTTTCCCTCGGTTTCAACAACAATTTCCGCACGTCCTCGTTGGCCGCGCTTAAGATTTAACTCTGACGCTTCTCCAATTACCACATAATCAGGGTTTACTCTCTCACTTATTTTTCTAGCGGCTACTCCTTCAAAACACTCCTCATGTACCCCTCCAACTACATAAATATCACCAGCAAAATTTTTACTGCAGCTTTGAGCAAAATAGCTTGCAGCCATAACCATAGCACTAAGAGCTCCTTTCATATCAGATGCGCCGCGTCCATATATTTTGTTGTCAATTAGTTCACCACCATAAGGAGAATACTGCCATTTTGCTTCATCAGGAACCGGTACCGTATCGATATGTCCATCGAACAGTATTTTCTTTCCCGGACGCTTTCCTTTAATATGTCCGATGATACTTCCATACTCATCAATAAAAACATCGTCATAGCCACATTTGTCAAAGGCCTTATGCAAGCTTGCAATTGCTAAGCCTTCATTTCCCGAGTAACTTTTTTTCTGAATCAGCTCTTGACACAAAGCTATTATTTGCTCTTCTTGTTGTTTTGAAAACATTGCTCATCAGCCTCTCTATTTTTACTAGCACCTGCTATTTAGTGCTTGGATATAATCCATCCCACACAATATCACGATATTTCCCGGGATCTGTATCTCCTTCTGTACTAATTAAAAGAATTTTAGAATTTTCATCAATACCAAGACTATTCTTAGCCTCCTGCAGGCTATCTTCTTGCAACAAATATGACAATAACCCCATTGTTACTGCCCCGGATTCTCCTGAAATAATACGCATATCATCAGCTAGGGGATTTCCAAGCAGCCTCATCCCCCTCGCTGTTACTTCGTCAGAACAAGAAAAAAACATGTCACTGTAATCACGCAAAATTTTCCATCCCAAAATATTTGGTTCACCGCAAGCAAGGCCGGCCATTATAGTAGCCATGTCTCCTGTTACATTTTTAGGATTGCCATCATTAGCCACTACAGAATTATAGAGACAAGCAGCAAGATTTGGCTCCACAAGAGCAGTTTTAGGTTTCTCATTGCCAAACCTTGCTGCAAAATAACCTTGCATTGCCGCAGCAAAGGAACCAACACCGGCTTGTAAAAATACATGTGTAGGTTTTTCAATTCCTGCACTATTAAGCTGATCCATGGATTCATCCGCAATAGTTCCATATCCCTGCATAATCCATGTGGGTATTTCTTCATACCCCTCCCAAGCAGTATCTTGCACTACAATCCAGCCAAACTCTTCCGCTTTTTTTGCAGCAAGTCGGACTGCTTCATCATAATTTAAATCAGTTATGGAAGCCTCCGCTCCCTCAGCCAGTATATTTCTCAAGCGAATAAGTGAAGACCCCTTGGGCATGTATACCACAGCCCTATGCCCCATGTGCTTTGCCGCCCAAGCTACTCCACGACCATGATTACCATCAGTAGCTGTAACAAACGTAAGCTGTCCTGTTTTTTTATAAGACTCCGGTGAACAAATTTGTGCGCAAGTAAGTTCATCGTACTGTCCATAGAAATGCTTTTCCATGTATTTAGCCATAGCAAATGAACCTCCCAATACTTTAAAAGCGTTGAGCCCAAATCTCTGGGATTCATCCTTTACGTAAATCCCTCCTACCTTTAAATATTTTGCTAAATTTTCAAGACTATGCAGCGGTGTTTGCGTGTACTCCGAGAAACTTTTGTGAAACGCCTTAGTTTTAGCAATCTCATTTCTACTAAGGAAATCTACTGATGTACCAAGTTTTTTTTGCATAGCATTTTTTACCCAAGAAATCTCCTGCACAAACCATCATCTCCTATTATGAAGGTTACCCCAATATTGGTATCCTTGCCCTAAACCATATACAATATATGGTTTAGGCAAACAAAAAAGCTCCGGTAGGGATTTCCCCCTAGCCGGAGCACCATTGCCCCAAAAATAAAATGCCCCGGAAAAATATCTTCCCAGAGCATCATTGCCTGTACTTTAACGCCATTTAATATAACGTTAAGGCTATATTATCTCATTTTGAGACAATTGTCTACTATTTTTTTATAATTTTACACAATATCATATTCTCGTATTTTGCGATATAAAGTTGCTCGGCTTATTCCCAGCAATTCTGCCGCTCTATCCTTGCTGCCGGCATCTCCGGCAACCTCGTCCAGTGCTTTTATAATTGTTGCTCTTTCCAAATTATCCAAATTAAGAAGTTCTCTGTCCTTTCCTGTATTAGTGCCGTGTTCAGAAACATTATTGACAATAAGCTCTGCCATTTTAATGATGAATTGCAACATCCATTCTTTGTTATTAAGTAATTTTTTTGCCTGCATTTGATCAAAACTTATAAGGCCAATAACCCCGATAGGTACCCCATTTAATAAAATGGGAGACGCTATTTCACCATTCTCACAACAATTTTCTCTATTTGGGCAAGGCAGACAAAGCGCATTAAATCCAGGTTTTTCAATAACAACCGTATTCCCTGTATCTAATACATGCTTATACACAAAGCCAGCAAGCATGACTTTTCCGCATTGGTCTTTGTATTTGCCTGTCCCTGCTATTCTTACAAGTTTGTCATCAGCAATCTCAACTTCAATTTTTAGAACATCGGCAATAGCTTCCGCAGTTTTTTGCACCGTATGCTGTATTTCTTGTAAAAAACTCATATTCTTTCACCTCAAAATTGAGTATGGCTAAAATGCCCTGCTCTTACTACCAATTATTGAAATATTATACTACATACTTTTTCTAAACGAAATAAGATTATAGCATGACATATGCCATAATCTTATTTTTTCTATCACACACCTACAGGCAATACGTAATAAATCACCGCAATAAACTGTGAAACACTGCCAGCTAGTACAAACAAATGCCAAATTGCATGATTATATGGTAATCTCTTTTTTAGATAAAAAATTGCACCTACGCTATAGAATATACCTCCTAATGCTAACCAAGCCATGCCAATAACATCAAGTTTTTCAAGCATTGGTTTTACGCAAAGGACTATTAACCAGCCCATTAGAACATAACAAACTGTTGATAATCTCCTAAATCTCTGAACAAAGAAAATCGTCAGAACAATACCAACCAAAGCCAGACCCCAAATAATTCCAAGCATAGTCCAACCCAGCCAACCATGTAGAATAATCAAGGCAAAGGGTGTATATGTTCCTGCAATCAGAAGGTAGATTGCTGAATGATCAAATATCTTGAACAAACTTTTTAAACGCTCATTTTTTAAGCTGTGATAGACCGTCGAGGTAAGGTACATCAACAATAAGCTAACGCCATAAATGCTAAAACTTACTACATGCCAGACAGTACCATACTTCCAAGCCAGGGAAACTAACAAATAAAGACCTAGGGCAGCAATTAAAGCACCAAATCCATGTGTAATAGCATTAATTCTTTCTTCCATAATTCAGCACCTCCCGCGCCTTATCATAAATAAGTTACAAACAAATTATATCCCCGTAATCAGTACAATGCATTTTTTTCAATTATTGTAAATCCCAAATTAAATATAAATTTAATATTGTTACGATAATACCTATGCTCACCAATAAAGATTTAGTTATGGTAGTATTAACATATTTGCCCATAACGAGCTTTGATGAAGTTAAATATAACTGTAAAAAAATAGTAAATGGCAATTGCACGCTTAGCAAGACCTGGGATAAGATCAACCCGTAGAAAGGGTCGGTTATAAAAAGCAATATAATAACTGCAGGTATATATGTGAGCATCAATCCCATTCTGGAATGTAAATCATCCATATCATACGATTCACGAAACATACCCGCAAATATGCTAGCTCCAGCCATACCTGCTGTTGCCGTAGAGGCAAAACCGGCAAACAATAGTGCTACGGCAAAAATACTAGCCGCATTTGAACCTAGTAACGGCACTAGCATCTCCTGTGCTTGCTGCAATTCATTAACTACTATGCCATGAGCAAAAAATGTTGTTGCTGCTAGTAAAATCATAGCACTATTAATGGCCCATCCTACACTCATGGAAAACAACGTATCCACAAATTCATAGCGCAACTGTTTTACAATAAGTTTTGAATCCTCTAAATTCCATTTTCGACTTTGAATTACCTCAGAATGCAAGAATAAATTATGTGGCATAATAACAGCACCAATAATCCCCATAACAACAAACATGGCCCCAGATGGCATATTGGGTGTAACCCAGCTAACCGCAGCGGTAGGCCAGTTTACATTGACCATGGAAAGTTCAAATAGATATGAGGCCGCAATAAGTGATACAAAACCTGCAATCCACATTTCCAATTTTCGATAAGAATTAGTCATTAACATAACTGCACAAATTATAGCCGTAATAACAGCCCCAATAAAAATAGGTATTTTAAATAACATATTTAGCGCAATAGCCGCACCTAATAGCTCTGCCAAGGCGGTAGCAATCGCAGCGAGCATTGCTGTGCTAAGATGTAGGATAGCGATCCAAGGCCTTAAAAATTTTCTAGTAGCCTCTGCTAAACACTCCCCTGTAACAATGCCAAGGTGAGCCACATTATGTTGCAGCAAAATCAACATTATTGTTGATAATGTTACGGTCCACAATAGTGTATAGCCGTAGCTTGCCCCCGCAGCTAAATTAACTGCCCAATTCCCAGGATCAATAAACCCAACTGTTACTAAAATTCCAGGACCAATATAACGAAAAACCGCTGTTACATCTTTTCCCGGCTTATGTATAGTTTTTAGTTGCTTTAGAAATTTTCCAAACATCACATTATCCTTTTCTTATTGAGAAGTGGAACTACTTTTATTATACAACTAAATGGGGTAATTTAGACCAAAGTGCAACCTTGATTTTATTAATCAGCAAATAAGTTATCCATATAATCAAAATCTTTTTCATTAACTTTACGTTTTCTTTCCGAAAATGGCTTACCATTGGCCAGCAAATACTTCATTTTTACATTATTCTTTATTGAGTAATTAATCATATATTCATAGCATTTTTGCGTTTGCAATACGTCACCCAAAGCTCTGTGTTCAACCACAGTGCCAATGCCAAATCTGTTTATTAAATCAGTAAGTTTATGCTGGTTCTCGTTTGCGAATAATCTTCTGCTAAGCCTCATGGTGTCAATAAAATCATTAGCAAAAATATAGCCAATTTTTTCTCTACAGTTGTTGTACAGAAAGTTAATGTCGAAATTCACATTGTGCCCTACAATCAATCCCTTACCAACAAAATCAACAAAATCTTTTAATACTATTACAGGAGGGGGTGCTGTTTTTACCATTTCATTAGTAATACCTGTAAGGTTTACTATAAATTCATTTATAGTATTTTCCGGTTTAATTAACGATGAAAACTTTTCACTGACAGCGCCAGCACGAACTCTTGCGGCAGCAACTTCTATTATTTCGTCACAATCCGCATCTAAGCCTGTAGTTTCTATATCTATAACTACATAGTTATCTGCGCGACCAATAAGATTTCTCCCTTTTAACTTATGACCTTGACTCTTATTATTAGAAAAAGTCAGAGAATCTTCACTATCATTAATTTTTACAACGTCAAAATCATCCATCTTGTAGCCTCCCTTGCCAAATTATATCAAATTTTACCGCTGTCGTCATTTTTAAAAAACAGATAAAAATTCCAAGCATTATTTCTTGACAAGAAATAAATGCTATGTTATGATTTCCATGAGTTAGCCGTTGCTAACTCATGGAAATCATAACACTTATTATTAAAAAGTGCAATAAGTATTCCTAACAAAAGAGCTTGTCACGCTTTTAAGTTTTATATTATTTTAGGGGAGGGATGTAATGCATAATAAATTTGAACAAACACTCATAGATTTATGCGCTCCTACTTTAGCAGGTATAAAAGTAGGCAGCCTATTTCTCTATATAATAGAAAAAAATGAGGATATTCATGAACTTATAAATTATTGGAATATGAAATTATTGGAAAAAGGTATTCGCCTTTCCTTAGTAAAAGAACGAGAAGACGGCGGCCTTATTTATGTTTTTAGGCCGGCAATGTTAAATATGCTCCTTGCTAACAAAAAAATAAATCTTTTCTTGCAAAATCGTGGCTTTAAAAGTTCTTCTAACGCAGATGATTATATAGAACAATTGAAATGCCGTTTTTGCAGTGAACCATGTTTTCCCCATGAAATAGGTATTTTTCTCGGTTATCCTTTAGAAGACGTAAGAGGCTTTATTGAACACAAGGGAAAAAATTTTGCTATATGCGGTCTTTGGAAGGTTTATAGCGACCCCAAGCTTGCCCAAAAAATGTTTTCACAATATCAAAAATGCTTAAGTATTTATAAGAAAATATTTGAAAAAAGTTCTGATATTCTCTACCTTACAGTAACTACTTGATATCCTGAAAATATGTATTTAAAAATAACCAAACAAAGAAAGGATTGTTATTATGAAAAAGATTGCAATTGTATTTTGGAGTGGAACTGGCAATACCGAAAAAATGGCTCGCGAAATTGCTAAAGGAGTACAAGAAAATGGGGCAGAAGCAACTGTTTTCACACCTGCTGAATTCTCTGCTGATTTGGTAGCAGCCTATGATAAAATTGCCTTTGGCTGCCCTTCTATGGGAATGGAAGAATTAGAAGATTACGAATTTGAACCTATGTTTACCGCATTAGAGAAGAAACTCGCAGATAAGGAAATCGCTCTTTTTGGCTCTTATGGCTGGGGAGACTGTACATGGATGCGCAACTGGCAAGCCCGCTGTTCCAGTGCTGGCGCCCAGATTTTTGGAAATGAAGGGCTATGTGTAAATGGGACCCCTGATTTAGAAAATCTGGCAAAATGTTACGAACTTGGTAAAGCTCTGGCTTCTTAATCGTTTACTATTGCAGCAGAGATAATCATTCTCTTATAATAAAATTATTAAATCGAGTAGGAGGCTATCCATTAGTTGAATAGCCGACCTCTCACACCACCGTACGTACCGTTCGGTATACGGCGGTTCAATAGTTTGAGTGCAATACCTCGTATCTTTTGGCTATATTA
>Ga0172378_10003733_pt1 | contig 14308 bp, 14 predicted proteins | sample GrowelOW332metaG_FD_119755 | JGI IMG/M metagenome (GOLD analysis project Ga0172378, IMG submission 119755) | Groundwater microbial communities from an aquifer near a municipal landfill in Southern Ontario, Canada - Pumphouse #3_1 metaG | ecosystem: Environmental > Aquatic > Deep subsurface >... | reverse complement strand
ATTGAATGGCTCACCAATATAGAGATGAAAACGATGAAATTTTCCTTTATGGCGATATAAAAAGCATGGAATAATAACACTTTTGGCTTGCACAGCCATAAAGACAGAGCCACTTTGAAATTCCTTAATTTCTGGTTGATTAGAAAAATTGATATGACCTTCAGGAAACATCGCCACAACGTATCCATATTGAAGTCGTGTAATACATTGACGCATGCTCGCAAAAGATGAATTCAAATTATTTGGATTAATAGGAAAACAATTAACACCACGAAAAAAGAGAGAACCGATTTTCGTTTGAAAAGCTGTATCGAGCATCATGCTATGAACTCGTCGATACCAAAAGGCGTATTGAAGAACAAGGGCGTCATAAAACGATATATGATTCGAAATGATCATTGCTCCTTTTTTTATTTGGGCGACAGTCGCTTTTTTATCAACATAAATTTTCTTTGTTCGAAAGATTAAGGCCGCAAAAGGAGCAAAAAGCCAGCGACAATGGTCGTAGAAAAGCCAATAGAGCGAAAATGTCCGATGTTTTTTATATCTTTTAGGTTGCTTTTCTTTCTTTTTCATTTATGAAATTATTATACAGACACTCGTCATTAAAATGAATCTTTCCTTAATTGTGTGTATGGTAGACATGTTTAGTTACCAAATAAGAAACAGAAACATTTAATGTTTCACTAATAAAGTATGAAATAATCGCTGAAGCGATAAGGTCGAGATGAAAGGCATAACCAAGCAAGGAAAAGATGCCGAAACCAATTAATAGGCGAACAGCAAAATAGAACAATTCTTTTCTCAAGCGATAAGCGATATGGTAAGTAGGGTAAATGACGGTCATTAAAGCGAAAAGAAATTGAAAACCAATTAATTCAGAAATGACAAAGTTAAGCAGAGGATGAAGGGGAGTAAAATTAAAGAGAATAATAAAAGAAGCAATCATCATTAATAGGGCGACAAGAGAGATAATTGAATGAGAAAAAATGCTTGCTTGAATACGGGCTGTATCCTTAAACGGAGCAAAATGTGATGATTTATTCTGATTTAGATAAATCGTCTCAATATCGAGGTAATTGATTGGGTAATGACGAAGCTGAAACAACATCAAAACATTCATTTCATAATCATATTTCTGTCCTGAAATTTTTAGTAATTTACGAAAGTATTTTCGTGAAAAACCCCGCAAACCACACTGATCATCAGGAATATATTCTTTTGTGGTTAATGATCTAGTGAATTTGGAAAAGGAATTTCCAAAGCGACTTTTAAAGGGGACATCTCGATCAAAGTGACGAACGCCAAAAACTAATTCATTGGTTTCAGTTAACTTATTATATACTTTCTCAATATCTTTAATTGAATGTTGGCCGTCTCCGTCGGCGGTAATGACATAATTGACATTTGGATAATTTTTTCGAATGTGATTAATGCCATTTTTTAAAGCATAGCCCTTGCCTTTGTTTTTGTCATAAGAGATTACTTCCGCATAGTTTTTTACTTTATCAAATATTGGATCATAAATTTTTGATGATCCATCATTAACCACTAAAAGAGGATAACCTTCTTCACTGAGTTGTTTGGTTAAAAAAACAATATTTTCTTCTGGTTCGTAACTAGGTATTAGAATAATGACATCTTCATGTAGCATAATTTAATCTTTAACATTAAACTCTCGGGAATATTTTAATAAAATATGACCAATAAATAAACTAATACATTAAAAAAACCAAATCATTGCTTAAGATAAAATGATATAATTACAACATGAATGTTCTGTTCTTCTTGATTCCCAAGAACAATGTAGAATACCTCTACGATACCTATACCATTCGCCAAGCTTTAGAGAAGATGGAGAACCATCGTTATTCCTCTATTCCTGTCATTAGCAAAGAAGGAAGATACATCGAAACTTTATCAACTAGTGATTTTTTATGGTTTATTAAGGAAAGAAATCTATCTATTTTCGCTTGTGAAAAAATTTCAATTAAAGAAATTAAACCCTATCGATCCGATGTCGCTATTCGAATTGATAAAGATGTCACCGAATTAATTGATTTGATTGCTAATCAAAATTTTGTTGCTGTCGAGGATGATAATGGTATTTTTATTGGAATTGTAACGCGAAAAGCCATTATCGATTTTTTAAGAAATAAGATAAAGAAAATTGACTAAAAAAATCTTGTGAAGATTCTTATAATTAGTCTTTTTTTATGCTTTAAAGTCTATCAACTATATAGTTGTGAGTAGAAAGAAGATTGTGTCAATAGATAGGTTTTTTTTCGTTTACGCACTGACAATTGTGCCATTATAGGAATAGTTTAAAGTTCTTCCATTTTAACAGCAGCTGGGACCTTAGGAAGACCTGGCATAGTCAGTACTTCGCCCGTTAGGCAAACAACAAATCCCGCTCCAGCGCTAGCATAGACATCTCGCACATGAATTTTGAAATTTTTAGGAACATTGAGAAGATGCTGGTCATCACTAAAAGAAAGAGGAGTTTTAGCGATGCAAATTGGAACATTTCGAAAGCCCAATTCTTCCATCATTTTAATATTTTGCTTTGCCCTTTGAGTGTATGTCACACCATTCGCATGATAGATTTTTCGGACAATGATATCAATTTTTTGAGCAAGAGATAAATCTAAATCATAAAGCGGTTCATATCTACCTTCTTTTCTAGAAAGAATGTCTTTGACTTTTTGAGCAAAATCAATCGCCCCCGTCGATCCTTTTAAATAGCTATCAACAAATGTTACTTCATAGTGTCTTTCTTGACACCATTTAATTAATTCTTTTACTTCCTTAGGAGAATCTGATTTAAAATGGTTAATCGCGATCAGAACTGGAACGTGATATTGAAGCAAATTTTGATAATGCTGCTCGAGATTTTTAGTTCCCTCTAGCATGGCGGGTATATCTTCTATATCAAGGTGGTAACTATCCGCTCCTCCATGAAGTTTTAATGCTTTAATGCTAGCAACTAGAACTGCCATTTTCGGATTTAAATGTCCAATTCTTGATTTGATGTCAAAGAATTTTTCCGCTCCTAAATCGGCCGCAAAGCCAGCTTCTGTTACCACAATAGGAGCAAGTTTCATCGCTAATTTAGTGGCGATTAATGAATTACAGCCATGGGCGATATTCGCAAAAGGGCCTCCGTGAATCAAAACTGGATTGCCTTCTAATGTTTGTACTAAATTGGGTTTTAAAGCCTTCTTCATTAATTTCATAACGGCCTGAGAAATCTTTAAATCGCGAAGATAGATAGGGTGATTTTCAAAAGAATAGGCCACAATAATATTATTAATGCGATTAAGAAAGTCTTCTTCGTTTTCACTCAAACATAAAATGGCCATTAATTCACTAGCCACCGTGATTTGAAATTTTTCTTTCCGCTTAACGCCGTCTTTTGGGTTGCAACAAATCATTACATCGCGAAGAGCGCGATCGTTCATGTCGAGAGCGCGATGCCAAACAATCTTCGTTGGATCAATACCTAATTGATTGCCTTGATAAATGTGGTTGTCAATTATGGCGCTGATAAGATTAATCGATGAGGTAAGTGCATGCATATCACCTGTGAAATGAAGATTGATGTCTTCACTTGGCACAACGCTGGCTTTACCTCCGCCCGTCGCTCCTCCTTTAAGCCCAAAAACAGGACCCAATGAAGGTTCGCGCAAACAAAGAATAGTTTTCTCACCAAGACGATTTAATCCATCGGTTAAAGCGATTGACATGGTTGTTTTCCCTTCGCCGGCTTTGGTAGGTGTAATAGCGGTTACTAAAACCACATCGCCATCTTTTTTAGCGCTTAGATCAAGGGATGAAACATCGATTTTAGCTTTGTCATGACCATAGAATTCAAAAACCTGTTTAGGTAACTCTAATTTGGCGGCAACTTTTTCAATTGATATTACTTTTCTCATCATTTTTTCCTCCATTGACAACGCTTTTATTCATTAATTTATCTTATTATAGCTTAATCGTTTCATGTAATTCGTTCTTCTTTATAAAGTTTTAAAAAAATATCACATTGCTGTATCAAAGTTAGAAAGACAAAGTATAATAATTCTAGCAGAGTTAAACATTAAGAAAGTTATTATTTCAGAGAAAAAATATGCCTGAAGTTCATAAGGCTCAAAAAACAGATGAGACATTTCTCAAAACACTAGAAGAAGAAACCTTCCCTGCTTCACGAAGATCTTCTTTGTCTTCCCTGAAGCACAGCCTTGATAGCAATCATCAATCTGTCTTAATTATTAAAGATGACAACCATCAATCTGTGGGAAGCGCCATCGTTTTTAAATTTGCCAAAACGTGGCGGATTTATTCCATCTCAATTCTTCCTAAATATCAAACTCAGGGTTATGGTCGATTTATCCTTAACGATATTATTGCTAAAGCAAAGGAAAACAACATTCATCGTCTATCCTTAGAGGCTGATTCCCAAAATGATCGGCTTTTAAAGTGGTACAAATCCTTCGGCTTTTATGTGATTGGAAAATTGAATGATTTTTATGGAAAAGGTGAGCATGCTTATAAGATGATTTTGCAATTATGCGAAGACACAAATGAAAAAGAATACATCGCTAATATCGCTGTCGTCGATCACAATTTTCCTTGGTTAAAGGATATTCCTAATCTTGAAGTCGTAACCGTCAATCAATTTCTCAATGATGAAAAATATCAAACCGCAAAAGATTTGCGGGTTTTCAATCTCTGCTCTTCTCTCGGCTATCAAACATTAGGCTATTATGTTTCCCTTTTAGCGAGTGCCCGAGAACTTCGCCCGATTCCCACTGTGGCTACATTAGAAGATGCTCTCGATCAGACAATTACTGAATCAATTGGTGAAGAAGTATTTGATATTATTCAAGAGACCTTTAAACAAAATAGCAAAAAAGAAGTTATTTTTCGGATTGTTTTTGGACAGACTCATCCACCGCGATATGAACGATTAGGGCGCGCTATAATTCACTTATTTGAAACTCCACTTCTCGAAGTAACATTTGTCAAAGAGAGAACCTGGAAATTAAAGAAAATTCACATTTTGACACTAGATAATATCGAAGTGGATGATAATTTATTAAAAGATGCTAAAAAATACTTTTCTCTCAATCGTTTTGCCATCTCCAAAATTAAACAGTATAAATTTGATCTCGCTATCCTTGTCGATCCCAAAGAACCGGCCGCTCCCTCAGGAAAAACGGCACTTGATCGATTTATTGAAGCAGCAAAAAAGGTCGGATTTTATGTTGAATTCATCACCAAGTATGACTATTCACGCATTCCCCAATTTGATGCTTTGTTTATTCGAGCCACCACTAACGTTGATAATTACACATATCAGTTTTCCCGTTACGCTTATTCTGAAGGTTTAGCGGTCATCGATGATCCGTGGTCAATTTTAAAATGCGCCAATAAATTATATTTTCATGAATGTATGAGAAGTCATCATCTTCCTACTCCCAAAACATTGATTATTAGCCATTCCACTCCGATTGATAAAATTCTTTCCACTTTTGAATTCCCAATTATTTTAAAACGACCGGACAGTTCTTCTTCTCGCGGTGTTTTTAAAGTCAAAGATGAAAAAGAATTGAAATTTAAAATGCATGAATTATTCCGTGGGAGCGCTCTTATCATCGCCCAAGAATATATTCCCAGTCCTTATGATTGGCGCATTGGCATTTTGGAAGGCAAACCTCTTTATGCTTGCAAATACTATATGGCTCGTGATCATTGGCAAATTTACAACTGGAACGCCAACAAATCACGCGCCACTGTCGGAGGAGTCGAAACGCTACTCATTGAAGATGCTCCCCAAGAAGTCGTGGAAACGGCTTTAAGAGCCGCGAATGCGATAGGGGATGGTTTCTATGGCGTTGATCTAAAATATAAAGATGGCAAGGTTTACATTATTGAAGTTAACGATAATCCGAGTATCGATCATCATTGGGAAGATGAACTTCTTGGCGAGAAATTATATCTAGAAATTATGGAGAATATCATGGCGAGAATCGAGAGAGCCCGCCAAGACAAAAATAAAAAACAAATTCTAAAGTGAAAGACTCTTCCTAATTTGTTATGTGAAGGGGGTCAATTTTACAATAATAGCTCAACATGTTAGAATAACATGTGGAAAAATATAACAATTTTAAAATCATCAGAGCAACAAATTCTCATATCTCTTCTATTTTGGATTTGATGAAAAAGCTTTCTGAGGAGTTCCCAGAAAAATTTTTTGTTCCCTCCACAAAAGAAGAATTAGATTATGTCATTAACGAACAAGGCGGTTTTGTTTTGCTGTGTATGGATAATAGCATCATCGTGGGTGGCACCATTGTGATGTATCCTAATGACAAAAATCATTATTTGACCAGACATAATCTTTTCGAATCAGTCATCATTGATTCTATTTTCGTATCATCCCAATATCGCGGTCATCGAATAGCGAGTTCATTATTGGAAGAAGCTCTGCAATTAATTAAAAGAAAATATGTTTATGCTTCGGTGGCTTTGGACAATTTCAATTCGCAAAAATTATTTTTCAAACATGGTTTCAGTGTCTATGAACAAAAGAGATTATACAATGGCCACGACCGTTACGTTTTATTACTAGAAAGGAGCGCTCATGTTTTACAAAACAATTAATTTAGGGGCAATAAGAAGAAATTATCAAAGATGTATTGATAAAACAGGAAAATATGTCTTTCCCGTCATCAAAGCTAATGCTTATGGATGTGGGATAAAACAAGTAGTTGAAGCTTTGACAAAATCTTTTGATGTTCCTCTTTTTTGCGTCAGTGCTTTAGAGGAAGCTAAGACTTTTTTAAAGTTAAGAACTCAAAAAGATATTCTAATTTTTGAAACTCCTCGCGAAAAATTAATCGATAATCCTCATCTTCTTTATTCCATCAATAATTTAAAGCAAATTAAAGCAATTAGTCATTTAAACAATCGCCGCGTTCATATTCAAATTGATCTCGGTCACAATCGGAGTGACATCAAATCAATTGAAGATGTTAAAAAGGCGATGTCTCTCTGCCACGAATACGAAATTAATGTCGAAGGAATATATGGGCATTTACGTGGCTCAAAAGAAACGAAAGCCATCGCTTATATGCGTGAAGTGTTTTCTCTTTTCGATGTTAAATATAAGCATCTTGTTTCTTCCGAGAATTATTTAGTCGATATCGGCAACGCGATCAGAATAGGCTCTAATCTCTATGGCGATGGATTAGACACCAAATTTGAACAAAGTATTGAACTATATACCTATGCTTCGCGCATTATTCATGCTAAAAAAGGCGATACATTTGGATATTACCCTGGATATACCGCCGCTAGTTCGTGTTTATTAGCTGAATTGCCCATTGGTTATGCCACTGGCTTTTTACGAAATTATACGGGTTCGATGCTTTATTGCCAAAATCAGTTATATCCTGTTGTCGGCGCCGTTTCGATGAATTCATTGCTTGTTCAAATCGACCGTTATATTCCCAAAGATGCCAAATTTTATCTTACTTGTAAAGCATATCCTATCTCATATTTTGCCCAAAATAATAATATTTATAATCCCGAAGTCCTCTTACTTTTTCATCCAGAAAAAATCATCTATGTTGATGATTAAACTAACTCTTTAATTAGTTGCACCAATTCAACAATATAATTGAGCGTCATATTATCTTTATCTTTTAGAGGATTATATTCGACAATATCACAAGAGCTAATCGAATATCGTTGAAAGAATTTTTTAATAATAAATTTTATATCTTCTTTTTTAAAGCCATTCGCCACTGGAACAGAGACACCAGGAATGGCGTTTGGATTAATCGCATCCAAATCAAGTGACAAATGGATTTTGCTAATTTTTCCCTTAAAATAATCAATGACTTCTTCGACGGCGTATTCGAGGCCAACTTTCTCGATATTCTTATAGGAATAATATTTGATATGAAGACGTTCAATCGTCGCTTTTTCTTCATCATCTAAATCACGAACACCAAAAATATAGACATTCTCTTTCTTTATTTTAATTTTGTCTTCTCCTAGATTAACGAGACTATCAGTACCTTTGCCTAAAAGGGCCGCTAAAATCATCCCATGAATATTTCCACTTTCTGTCGTTTGTTCGGTGTTCATATCACCATGGGCATCAATCCATACAACTCCTAGATCATCTTCATCATTTGCCACCGCCGATATCGATCCAAGAGCTACGCTGTGGTCACCTCCAATAATCAAAGGAAAATTATGAGCCTGGTAAATTGTTTTCGTTACTGAAAAAAGCAATTCATTGGTGGCGATAACGGAGGAAAGATTTTTCAAATGCGGATCAGTTATTTGATCTTCAACCTTTAATTCTGGCAACAAAATATAGTCATCTAAGACTTTTATAAGATATTCCGCGCCATATTTGATTCCGCGATAGTTTGCACCATAATGCAAAGGAATTAAAATTGGATGTACTTTTCTATTCTTCATGAATCCTATCATTCCTCTTTTAGATAGTTGAAAATAACATCTAAACTAGGGCGATAAACATATTGGCAAAAAGCTTTGGAAATTTCATGGCTGGCGGTGCGATAAAATAATGATGGTGAATTGCTCAAGCAATAATAAGCCACACCTTCTGTATAAGCAATTGGCCTTTCTAGATAAGTAAATTTTGTTCCGTAAATTGCTCGCCCTTGATGAGCGGCGGCATCAATGATAAAGGCACCTTTTTTAATTTGTGCTAGTTGCTCTTTACTGATGATATTAATATTTGGTTTATCGACTTGAATACCATTGATGATGATGTCATATTCTCCAATTGATTGATAAAATTCATTCATTGTTTTGCGATAAAACATTCGAACGGTAGGATTGAACATCGAAATGGCTTTAAAGGCTCCTTGTGCAACATTACCACTCGATAAAACAGCTACTTTAGTCTCGGAGGTGGGAATAATACCAAACGCCACTAAGGCATGATAGGTTGAGGCATATCCGGCAATAAAACTGTTTTGATAGACAAAATTCCGAGGAATATGCACTAAATCAATAACTTTATCCTCATAAAATAAACGCGGAGTGATATTATCTAAATCCACAACTTTAATATGGCGCGGAACGCATTGCTCTTGATAAAAAGTGCCACCCGATCCAAACGGATGAGTCCAGCCAATAATCATCTGTCCATCGCGAAGAAAGCGATAATCAGATGGTTGAATTAATTTTAAAGAAAAGATATTGTCACATTTCTTAAAAACCTCTTCTCGCGTCATCACTTGCGCTCCCGCTTTTTGATAATCTTCGTCACTGATGTCCATCGTTGATCCAAATCCTTTTTCAACAACGATTTTGTTTTCTAAATTGACAATATCTTCTGGCAGAATAGCAACTCTTCTTTCTCCTGGATAATTTGGTTTAATAAAACCGATTGTGTTTTTCATATTTATCCTCCTTCTTTTTAAAATATGTAATTGTACTTATTTTAACAAAAAAAGTTCATTTCCCCAAATTTGACAAGACAAAAAGATATATTAGAAAATTTATAAGCATATTACTATTCTTCACAAAGGTGCTTGTTTAAAATAAAGATGAAAGATGAAAAAGCTTTCAGAAAGAAGATATATCCTATGTTAAACAAAACAATAACAGATTTAATCAATACACAAATTCAAAAGGAACTACATAGTAGTTACCTCTATCTCGAAATGGCAAATTATTATGAGGAGAAGGGCTTGAAAGGTTTCGCTAATTACTTCGTTGTTCAAGCGCAAGAAGAAAGAGACCACGCCTTATATTTTAGAGATTATCTCATCTTAAGAAATATGCGCGTTATCTCCTTAAGAGTTGATGAACCTTATAGCGGTTATCAAGACATTAGAGAACCACTCGTTCTTCAAATCAAACACGAACAAGAAATAACCAAGTCTATCTCTGATATTCTCGATATCGCCATTAAAGAAAAAGACTTTGCTACTCAAGAATTTCTCCAATGGTTTATCAAAGAACAAGCCGAGGAAGAAAGCAAAGCCGAAAACTTATTAACTGAATACGACTTTGTCAGCGACAACAAGGCGGCGTTAATTGTCCTTGATGGTAAATTGGCGACGCGCATCTATCAAAAAGTCACTCCTGTTTTGATTTAAATTCAATTAATAAAAACTAGTCACTCCCACGACTAGTTTTTTTAATGTCTAAACCAATATCCACCGGAGTGGCCTCCTCCTCCACGTGAAATAAAAGTGGCGATGTGCTTAATGATAAATCCACTAGGAACAATTCCTAGTAAAACAATTCCTGTAATGATTAATGCCCATGCCCAGTTGGGAAGAGGCTCGGGTTCATAGTCACTCGGCAACAAATCAAAATACTCATATTTATTGGTGGCATATTCATCCATAAAGCTCTGATAGTTATAGCTATCATAATTGTAAACTTGCAGATAGATATGTTCCATGACAGCAAAGTATAAGGCCATTAGTCTTTGGTCGTAATCGCCACTATTTATCGCTAAATCATCAAAATATTCACTAATAAGATTGCTGGCTGTAAAAGCAGAGAAAAAGCCACTCATCTTCTCGCCAATTTCAAAAACTATGCTTTGATAAGCGTAATCTTCTTCGGTTTTAGAAAAAAAGAGAACGATTAAAACGCCCATATCGTTTTCACCTATTCCCCAAGAATTAAATATGTCTGTCGTGTCGATATTGGAATCGCCTAGATAGGTAGCAACAACAACTTGCGCGCCATTAATCTTCGCATCTTTGAATTCTTCGGTTTGCGAATCATCATAGAGTTCTTCACTATAAGTTAAGATTGTCCATTTGGTGGCATTTAGTAAAATGTGCGGACGATCGTTGATATAAAATTCTTCGGTTTCTTTAATGGCGGGCGCGCTTTGGCAACCACACAAAAAAAGAAAGGAAAAAACGAAGATAGAAACAAAAAGAGATTTAAAAGAAAAAGGCTTTTTGTTTTTCATATAATTGTCTAGTTAAAGGTCGGCAGAGTGGCGTTGTAATTAGCCGTGCTATATTGAGTGAATTTTTCTCGGTTTCCCACAAAAATAATGTTGGGGAAAATTTGAATGTGAGTATTGTAATTTTTAACGGCTTCGTTGTAGATGCCAATGTCATAAATGACCGCATTTGTAGAAGCGCTAAATTCGGCAAGATATCCACTATATAAACTGACGGTATTATAAGAATCGGGGGTTATCTTCCATATAACTAACAAGTGTGACAAAAGTTTGATCAATGGTTGTTGAAGAATCATAAGCAGCATCATTATCATTATGGCTAATAGCATCAGCGAAAGCTTCGCGAGCTTGAGCGATTGTATCTAAATATCCTTGAATGGTGGCGTTAGCATCTTGAATGGCGTCGATAAATGTCACTACTTTTTCATAACGTCCAGTCAATGAAGCATGAACATTTCCTAAATCTTCATTAACAATGGCTTCTTTTTTAATGGCACCATTATAAGCACTAATCCACGTCGAACCGATTACCACACAAACGAGAAAAAGAACACTTCCCCCAATAATCAGACCTTTTTTCATATTTTCGTCCCCTTTAAACCCTTTTCTTTTTCATTATATGGAAAACACATTAATAATTAAAATATATTTATTCGCGGTTTTTCCAATCGCTTTTAATTTCTTTAATAAACAAAATAATCAATTTGATGATGTATATTAATGCGACAATGGCGCAAAGAGAGAAAGCATAAACTGAATAAGCAAAATCAAAGTCATTATTCTCTATAACAAAAGTTAAGATAAACAATAGGATGCTAACTAAACCAAATAAAGTTGCTGAACTTTCAATTAGCAATGCTGTTAATGAAAAATAAGTGCGCCCTTTTTTATTGTATAAAAAGAAGAATTTAGCAAGTTGACGATTAAGAGCTACCTGGGGATGAGAATGCCCTTTTTCATCTAATTGATAACCAAAATAAATTAAAAAGATAACCGCTATTAAAGTAAATATTAGGCCAATAAAATTATCCATTTATTCTCTCTATCAACTACCTTTTAATATATCATTCATTAGTGAGATTATAAATATGATATCCAAAGCAAATACTAAAATAAAAACTCCCTTCATGAAAATTATATAATCATCAATAAGGAAGTGTTTTTCGTGATTGGTGGATCTGACCGGGATCGAACCGGCTACCTCCTCGTTGCGAACGAGGCGCTCTCCCAGATGAGCTACAGACCCATGTGCGAGATGTATTATAGCATGAAATTGTATTTATTAAACACAATAATCTGTGTCTTAAATGTATCTAAAATACGAACTAGTTCGTAGCTGAAAATTAATTTCCTAGCACTATCTATTCTTTCCACTCTAAATTATTAAATCATTTTTAATTTTTTTTCGATTATATCGAGTATTATGAATTTGCTTCCCTGATTTCTCAAACTTCCCTATTTTTCAAGCCTAAAATCTCACTTTTAAGCTAAGCCAATCCAATGTCTGCATATTATGCTTTTCAATGTTCAAAACATTCCTGTCGTTCAGCAAAACTCCATTAGCAATATTTTCGATGTTTTCTTATTTCTTGAACTTTATTGAATAGTTCTTTTGTAATGATGGCACTTCTTCTGACATGATGTCAGGAGTGAATGATTTTTTGTCAGATGGTTATTGTCTAGATTATATAAATGTAGCAAATGGGGTTGCTGATAACCTTGAGATTTCTCTTGTTATTGGTTTTTACAACTACACCAAGAATTGGAAAACCACAGGGCATGCTGCGCTTTTGACTGGAAAAGGAAGATCTGTTTATAGCCAATTTTTGGGCATTAAAATATGGACTAGTTGGGATATTACAAATACCTAGTATGATTATGATGATACTTGGACTTATGATGGTTCTAGTTACAAACATTGCAAGTATTGGGTTGATAATCAATACATTACTTGTGGCTTTTGTTTAAGGAATTCAGATGGTGACCAAGTACCATTAGGAGGTAATTATGAATAATAAAACAGTTGTTTTCATCAAGTCTTTGCTAATATTTTTAGCGCTTTCGTTCCTTTTCCTACCCATTATTAAGTCAGATGATTTGTGGGTGAGTCCAGTATCGCAGTCTCTTAATTTCACCAATCCGTCCCCGATAACCTATTTTCTCATAGTATTAATTTTTAGTTTACCTTTAGCAATGATGTCATTAGTTTTCGCTCGTCTCGTTTTTGGAAATAAAGTAAGAATTCCTTACATCGTTGTCCTAGGCTTATGTTTTCTATATTTCATCTATTTTGGCGTAATTGGAAGTTCGTTATTATTCTTGATCCCAACAGCAATCTTTGCCGCTGATATCATTTACGAAGTTGTCCAAATAATATTGCTTAAGCGCTCAAAAAAATAACTTTTAAATCAATGGTTTTTAGCGATTGTAAACACTGATGTTGATTTCCATCTCTTTTTTTGTTCCTCCGGCATGATGCCCTTTATGAGGGACAAATTTTTCCGGAGTCATCTCTTTAGAGGCATATAGGCAATAGATGTCTTTAGCGATAGCGATAAAGTCGCCAATAAATTTATAGGAAAGTGGATGTGGCGTTCCTTTTCCAAAAAGTTCATCTTTGAAAACAGATTCTCGATCCATCAGCTCAAAATATCGACCGTAATATTTATTAAATAAATTTTGAAACTCTTTTTTCTTATCAGGTTTAACAAAGAAGTTAATCACTCTTTTTTCAAAAGACATATCTTGTGATAAGAGCGAGCGCATATCTTCATGTTCACATATATCAAAATACTTCACATCAATTAATCCATGATCGGCAAAAGAAAAGAAAATTGTATTGGGATTAGCTTTTGTCACCTTTTTTGTGAAGCGTTGAATTTGTTTAATGACATGATGAACGCAAGGATGCATGACACCATAATGGTGAATTTTGCCATCCGGTAATGTCCAATAAAAATAAATAAAAGTTTGATTGTTATCTTTTAGATTTTGCGTGATTAACTGGCGAGCTTCTTTAAGGCTTTTAGGGCCTTTCCCACGATTGACTTCGTCAGGAAATAATCCGATAACCTTAACGTTTGGATTGGCTTTTTTAATTTGTTGAAAGATATTTTCGTAAGGGCATTTCTCAAAGAGAATAGAATTGTTTTTATCTCTTACTAAAGAACCATCATAACTGCGAGTGTTCTTAAATACTTCAATATCACAACCATAATCTTCAAAATATTGGCTCCACGAAAGCCATCCCGTTTCAATCGGGAACTTGCCACTTAAAAAACCGGTTGTTGAAGCGACAGTGGTCGGAGGAAAAGTGGCTTCTAT
>Ga0172378_10003731_pt1 | contig 14310 bp, 15 predicted proteins | sample GrowelOW332metaG_FD_119755 | JGI IMG/M metagenome (GOLD analysis project Ga0172378, IMG submission 119755) | Groundwater microbial communities from an aquifer near a municipal landfill in Southern Ontario, Canada - Pumphouse #3_1 metaG | ecosystem: Environmental > Aquatic > Deep subsurface >... | reverse complement strand
TTTAAATCAATGGCAAAACTGTCGTATTTGTGTATCTCATCGATAAGAAGATATTCCCCACCTATTTTTACAAACTCTTCGGCTAACTCTATGAGCTTTATATTTACATTGGTTGGATAATCATAAGAAAAATAGAGCGATTTGTAGCTTTCATTTTTTGTTTTGAGTTCTTCGAGGTATTGCAATAAAAGAGTAGTTTTCCCCACACCACGAGCACCAACTATCCCTATCATCGCAGAGCCAAAATCAATGCTTTTGTGTAAATATCGCCTATACTCACTTGAGGTCTCTTTGAGGATTCTTTTTTCTAATTTTCGTAAGTTATCTAACATTTTAGCCCCATTTTGTTAATTAGTAATTAACATTATATATGGTTTTTGTTTAATTAATCTTATATTTTCTTATTAAAGAGTGAGTTTATACTTTTCTCTTGTTAAACAAATTTCGGCTTCTTATTTTAAAAGCAGAGTACTTGGCTTCAAAAAGTTTAAATGTATTAGCATTCTCTTTAAATTAAAAGTGGAGATTCAACTTCTGGGGTGTAATTTTTTAAGCTGCTAAACTTATACATTTAATAAGCAATTTCTTCATAAAGAAATTTTTCGGCAAGATCTTTATTTAAAATATATGTTTTATAAATATAATTATTGTTTTTTGGATTCCAAGATTTTGTACATTTGTATAAAGTATCATTTACTTGAACAATTTTGGCAATGTAATCATCTTGTATGATAACTTTATTGTTAAAATCACAGTTTTTAATTGGAAAAATTTGTCTTTTTTCTATTATGTCAATATAATTACTAGTAAACATTAACCATATTGTATAGACTAATGGAATTAAAAATAGCATGGCTACAATATAAGATATGATACTGCTTTCTAGTAGAAATTTTTTTTTAACTATTCCATATTTCTCTATTTCTTTTTTTATAAAATGTTTTTTTGGTCTCAATAATAAAAAGAAATAAAGATAAAAAAATAAGCCTAATAAATATGCTAAAACACTAAAAATTATAATGATTGGATTTGCTAAATTGTATTCAGTTTTTAAAACTATTTCTGAGTTCATAAATATTAAATTTAAAATAAGTTGGTCTATTGGCATAATTGAAGTAAATGCAATTAATGCTGGAATAGAATATATTGATGCAATTAAAAAAAAAGTTAATTGATTTAAAGAGTTCAATTCTTTTTCTAAATAATATAATCTTAATATTTTTACTATTTCTTCTTTTGAAATATGGTTAAATTCTTTTATCTTTTTTATCATGTTAAATCACTCCTTTTTCTTTTAATAACATACGAATAAGTGCGGAACTACACCCCCCCCATAGGTTTGAATTTCCACTTTTTGTTTTGTTAGCATAATTTCTCCTCCAATAAAATAATAAAAATTATATATTATATTTTGCAATATCTAAAGTGGAGATTCAACTGGGGTGTAAATTGTGTAAATTTAAATTTGTAAATTTTAAACTTAAGGTCGCAAATTGCGACCTTAAGTTTTTATATTCATCTTCTGTAAGTTGAAATCTAAAACTTTCAGGAAATCGCTCAATATTTCTTTTTAAGTCTTTTGGATTCTACTTGATACAGTTCTGCCAAATCACTGTCTAACATCACTTGTACACCACGAATGGCAAAGATTTTATTTTTTATATTTTTTTGTACAACGAGTTCATTCATTTTTACACTTACTTTGGGTGTTTATATTATCACTGTTTTTAATATTTAAATCACTGGAATTATTCTATCAAAAAAGTATGGAAAAATAGAATCTTTTTTGTTATTTTTTCAAGAATATACTTCAAAACGAAACAAAAAGGTTGGTGTCGTTATTTTTATGAGTATAAAATTATTAAGACTATCTCAATGGAAATGAAAAATATTGACAAACCAGAAAAAAACTATTACAATTCCACCCTTTATGACCACTATATCAATTCGGGGAGTAACTTTAGTTGCAATGAAAACTATTTTCTTATCTTTGACATTTCTTTTCATATTCACTGGATGCAGTGTTAAATATGAACACGTTGCTTTGGATAGGAATAACACTCTTCAGGTAAAAAAATTTGATGAAGAGACGGTTTTAAATATTGAAACACTTTCTGAAATGATACAAGCACTTTCTGTTGAAATTAATCCGCAGGAAGCACAGAATTTAGCGCACCAAACCATCTATTATGCGATGCATTTAGCCAATGAGTATGATTTGGTTTCGCCACCATCTTTTCAAAACTATTTGGTCAATCAAAAACAACGAGAACGAGGCTTGTGTTACCATTGGGCGAAAGACATTTTAGCCTATCTTAAAAAAGAAGAGTATCCTACTTTGGGCATTTATGAAGTGGTTTCCAATAAAGGGGAATATTTTTTTGAACATCATGCGATTAGTATAACCGCCAAGGGAAGACCGTTTGATGAGGGAATTTTATTGGATGCTTGGAGAAACTCTGGCACACTCTATTTTACTCGGATTAAAGAAGACAAAGCATACCGTTGGAGTGAAAAAAGAAGAGTGCAATAAAGAGAGTTCTTTACAGCACTATTTGAGTTTTTCGACTTCTTTGTCCAATTCACTTTCGGCTTTACTGGCACCAAACTTTTGATACAACGCTTTTTCATTTTGATACAAAGTTTTAGGGCTTTCTTCTTTTGCCGCACAACCAGCCAATAAAGATAGGAATAAAGCACACAACAGTAAGTTTAAAAATTTCATAAAATACTCCTTGAAAATAGAATGAATATTGTAACCAATAACGTTTAAAATATTCTTAGTATATGTGTGTGTAAGGTTTTAATGCAAAGGGATACGAGGAAAAAATCCCCGTATGTGTTATCGTTCTTGCGCTATGAGTTCTTTGTAGAGTTTATCGTGTTCATCAATCTCATCTTGGCTGGCTTTTCTTCGGCACGAAAGATAACCTTTGGTTCCCTCAGAGGTAATGGTGGGGAAAACAGTGGCATAAACCCAATAATATCCTCCCGATTTGGTGGCATTTTTAACATAACCTGTCCAAACTTCGCCTTTTTTTACGGTATCCCATAAACCTTTAAACGCAATTTTAGGCATATCTTTGTGCCGTACTATATTGTGTGCCGCACCGATAAGTTCATCGACACTGTACTCCGCCATTTTGCAAAAATCATCGTTTGCAAATATAATATTTCCTTTTTCATCGGTTTCGCTGACTAAAAAAGCGAATTCGTCTAATACTGTCTCTTTTTGCATTTTTAAACCTTTTAACTGACTTTTTTACTTTTGGCGTCTTTAACTAACAATTGTGCCATTTGAAGTGTTTCATTGGCAATATTTGCCACATTATTGGCTTCATTGGCATTTTCTTGGGTAACTTTATCCAACATCGAAACGGCATGGTTGATTTGCTCAATTCCTGTGAGTTGTTCTTGCGAAGCCACACTGACATTTTGAATAATATCAATGGTTTGTGAAATAAGTTGATTGAGGTTATCATAACCTTGGCTCATTTCATCGGAAATCTTTTTACCTTCGTTGGTTTTTTGGGTGGCATTTTCAACTAAGTTTTTTATCTCTTTGGCGGCATCGCTACTGCGATTGGCTAAGTTTCTTACCTCTTGTGCAACCACGGCAAACCCTTTTCCGGCTTCACCTGCGGTGGCTGCTTCAACGGCTGCATTTAAGCTTAAAATATTGGTTTGGAACGCAATTTGGTCAATGACATTAATTGCTTCGTTAATCGATTCGACTTTTTCATTGATTTCATCCATAGAAGTTGCGGTTTTGTGCGCGAGTTTTTCGCCTAAAATAACCGATTCTTTAACATCTTTACTCAAACTTGCCATTTTTGAAGCATTTTGAGTATTGTTTTTGGTAATTGAAGTAATCTCTTCAAGGGCGGCTGCGGTTTGTTCCAAGGAAGCAGCTTGTTCGTTGGCTTTTGAAGCCAAGTTTTCAACCGATTGGTTCATGGTAATAGAGTTTTTTTCTAAATGCTCTCCGTTACGTAAATTCAGTTTGGCATTGTCGTTTAACTCCGCACCCAATTGGTTAATTCGTTGCATGGTAATAAGCATTTTCCCTTTTAAAATAGGGTTGATTTTCATTTGTGTTCGATAATCTTGTTGGGTATATTTATCGACGATGCCCACTAACTCTTCCATATTTTCACTGGTGGTAGACAACATTTCATTGACCACTTTTTTAAGCGCATTAATCATAAAGTTATTGGTATTCGAGTGAATTTTCGAGGTGTAAATACCTTGAGAAACTTTATTTAAGGCAATGACCACTTCGCCTAAAACGTGCATATCATCTTTTCTCATGGTGTCAAATTTATCGACATACTTATTGAGTTCTTTTAAAATAAACCCAATGTCGTCGTTTTTAATAAATTGCGCTTTTGTAATACGATTGCTTCTGAAAAAAACAAAATCCATCAAATCGTCTAAATATTTTTTGATTCGTTCAATTCCTCCTACGATTCTTTTCATGGCAGAATAATTGGTGTAGGCAACAACAAGTCCAAAAATGATATTGATGGCGATAATAGCAGCGATTTTATAATCGCTTAAAATAGCTACAATACTAATAATTGCAAACCCAATTTGAGTCAGAAGCATATTGATTAATATTCTAGTTTTAGTGGGCGTGTGTAAAAACATGAAGTTCCTTATATCTCTTTTTGAGACAATAATATAATAAACATCATTATATTATAATTTTCTTAACAAAAATGTAGGAACGTATGACATTTTTGAAATATGTTTAAAATATTATTATTGCTGCGGCGTGCTTCAGAGGTATATTTGCTCTTTCATCTTTACAATATGCACTTTTTGCTGGAGTTTTTCTTTGATTTTTTCTTTGAACGCCTCCAATTTTGGCTCATCGGCATGGATTAAATAGATACATTCAAGGCTTTTGAGTTTTTCAATAAATTTCAATAATCCTTTTTGGTCGGCATGGGCGGAAAAACCATCTATTTGTTCAACGTTGGCTTTGATTTTGACAAGTTGCCCCGAAATGGCGACATCTTCTTTGTGGCTAATAATTCTTCTTCCCAATGTACCTTCCACTTGGTAACCTATAAAAAGAATTAAACTGTTAGCATCGCTTAAATAACGCAATAAATGGTATTTTACACGTCCTCCCTCACACATTCCTGAACCTGCAATAATAATTTTTGGTTTGCCGTTGTGATTAATTTTAATGGACTCTTCTTGGGAATAGGTAGTTTGTAACTCTTCAAAATCAAAGGGATTGTCGCCCTCTTCAAATACTTTTTGGATTTTCTTTGAAAAAAGATGAGGATAATTTTCAAATACTTTCGTGACATTAATTGCCAAAGGAGAATCCAAAAAAACAGGAATATTTTTCAGTAAACCTTTGTTGCTCATTTTTTTGAGTAAAAAAAGTATCTCTTGCGTTCGTTCCAGTGCAAATGACGGAATAACAACCGTACCTTTGTTTTTAATTGTTTCTAAAATCTTTTTTTGGAATTTTTTAGTTGAAAGCGTCATTTTTTCATGAACACTCGCCCCATAGGTGGATTCAATAAAAACATGGGTTGCTTTACGCCAAAAATTGACTTTTGAGGTAATGATTCGTGATTCTTGTCCAATATCCCCTGAAAAAACAATACTTTTTTTAAGATTATCTTCGTTAAATTTTATTTTTACACTTACTGCTCCTAAAATATGTCCGGCATTTTTGAAGGCAATGGTGATGTTTTTATCGAGTTTGAGTGTTTCGTTGTATTCTAAAAAAGTATTAAAAAGTTTAAGCGCAGGAGCCACATCGCTGATATTGTACAAAGGTTTGGGTTTTTCTTGTAAAATATTTGCAGAGTTTGCCAACATGAGTTTCGCAATTTCATACGTAGCATGGGTACAAATAATTTTTTTATTAAACCCTTTTTTAACCAACAAAGGAACTCTTCCAATATGGTCTAAATGCGCATGCGTTAAGATGAGATAATCAATTTTTTTAGGATCAAACCCAAACTCTTCGTAATTTAACTCTTCATCTTTCCCTTGAAACATTCCACAATCAATGAGGATTTGAACTTTTCCGATTTTTAAATGGTGACAAGAACCCGTAACTTCTTGCGCTGCACCTTGTGCGGTATAATATGCCATGATAAACTCGCTTAGATTAAAGTATTAATACAATTTATCATACCCCAAATATACTTATAGTTTTAAATATATAGTGTTATAATAAACCTTTTAAAAAGGAAAAACAATTAAAAAATTCAGAAAAGTTCATATTGAAATTACGAACATTTGCAATCTGGCGTGTTCTTTTTGTCCACCCAAAACATTGCCCAATGAAACCATGAGTTTAGAGCTGTTTAAAACACTCAACCAACAGTTAAAACCATTGAGCAAAGAACTTGCGTATCATATTGTGGGGGATCCTTTGGTGCTTGGCAATTTAGAAGCTTATTTGGATATCAGTTGGGATGCTGGATTAAAAGTCAATATTACTACTACAGGAAATAATTTGGCTAAAAAGCATTTTGAGGTGTTAAGTCATAGGGCGATTAAGCAAGTGAATTTTTCAATCAACTCTTACCAAGCCAACACTCATAAAAAGAGTTTAAGTGCCTATTTAGCGCCTATCTTTGAGTTTACTCAATTTGTGTTGGAGGCAAAAAAAGAGTTGTTTATCAATTTTAGGATTTGGAATTTAGATGAGAATCAAAGTGCCAAACTCTTTAACCAAGAGGTCTTTACACAAGCCAATGCTTTTTTTGGAGCGCATTTGGATTGGGAGAACATTTACCGTGAAAAACCTAAAAATATTAAAACCGCTCGTAAAATCTTTTTTAATTTTGACGACTATTTTGTTTGGCCAACGCTACAGAGCAATTATCATCAAGAAAAGGGGTATTGCCACGGGTTGAGTTCGCATTTTGGAATTTTAAGTTCAGGCGTCGTAGTGCCTTGTTGTTTGGATAAAGATGGCATAATGAATCTTGGCAATGTCAAAGAAAAAAGCTTGCAGAGTATTTTAAATTCATCTCGAGTTAAAGATATTCAAGAGGGTTTTTCTAAAAACAACGCAGTGGAAACATTGTGCCAAAAGTGTGAATACAAAACCCGATTTGATGGAAGGAGAGAAGATGAATGAAGTTGAACTTTTTGCAAAATCACTGAAAGATTTTTTCACAAAACCTATTTTAAAACTGACGTTATATCCCTTTTTTATAACGCTGTTTGTGATGTATGCTACTTTTTTTGTGGTGGCTCATTTTGGGCTTGATGATTTTCACAATCACATTGTGCAAGTGCAACAACAGCAACAAATGATTCAAAATGGGGAAGTCGTTCATTCTGAAATAACCCATGAAACCTATTTTGGAAAAGATATTATAGATTTTTTATTGCAGTATTCAATAACTTCTTGGATTGTGGGCTTTTTAGTCTATACGTTGGGAACAATTTTTGTGATGGTATTTGCTTTGTTTATTACCTTGATTGTGGTGGGATTTTTAACCCCTTTTATTTTAAAAATTATTCAAAAAAAACATTATCCTACGTTGGAATTCAGAGGTTATGGCACGATTTTTAATACGTTTTGGATTTTAGTTAAAAGCTTTTTGATGATGCTTTTATTGCTTATTATTTTAATTCCTTTGTATTTTATTCCGGTGTTAAATATTTTTATTATCAATATTCCGTTTTACTATTTTTTCTATAAACTGCTTAATTTTGATATTACATCAACGATTATGACCAAAGAAGAAGAGGCGGTTATTAAAGTGAAAAAAGGCAATACGTTTCAGATTAAAACAATCATTTTATATCTCGTTTCAATGATTCCTTTTTTGGTGCTTTTTTCAACTGTATTTTATGTGGTCTATTTGGGACATGGATATTTAAGCGAACTTGAGAAATTACGACAAACAAAAGCGGCATTGAAAGAGGAATGACATTGTTAAAAGATATTCATATTGAAGCAATTAAAGAGATTGCCGTGGATGCGGGTAAAATTGTTATGGCAATTTACCGCACCAATTTTGAAGTTGCACACAAAGAGGATGAATCTCCTTTAACGCAAGCCGATATTCAAGCCAATGAATTGATTTGCAATCAATTACAAAAAGCGTATCCTACTATTGCCATTATCTCTGAAGAGAGTCGCCAAATGGCTTTTGAGATTCGCAAAGATTGGGAATATTATTGGTGCATTGATCCCATTGATGGCACCAAAGAGTTTGTCAAAAAAAGTGGTGAATTTACCATAAATATTGCGCTTATTCATAAAGGAGTTCCCGTTTTAGGCGTGGTGTATGCTCCGGCTTTGGGCGAAATCTATTGGGCCAAAAAATCGCAAGGTGCTTTTAAAGAACTTTTAAATGGCAAAGGGGAAGTGTTAAAGAAAGAACAACTGCCTTTATATGTCAATGAGGATAAAAAAGAGTCTTTACACGTAGTTGCTTCGGTGTCTCATGTGAATCAAGCAACACAAGAGTTTATTGAGACGTTGGCACACACAACAAAAGCGTTAACTTTACATTCTCTTGGGTCTTCTTTAAAACTCTGTTTGATTGCAAGTGGGCAAGCCGATATTTACCCAAGATTATCGCCCACCATGGAATGGGACACAGCAGCTGCCGATGCAATTGTCAGAGAAGTGGGTAAAATGACCTACGAATATGATGCACACTTTAGCATTGAAAACTTAGCATTGGCAACCCCTCTTGTGTATAACAAAAAAGAGCTGTTGAATCCTTGGTTTGTAGTACTGTGAGTTAGACCAGCAGTTGGTACCCCACTCCTTGGACATTTTTCAGTAAATCAGGCGGAAGTTTTTTTCGGAAATTTTTAATAAAAAGTCGTAAAGCATTTTGGGTCATAACATGTTCATGTCCCCAAATACAATTTTCCATCTCTTCGTAGGTAATAATACGATGTTTTTTAAGCAACAGTTTTAAAAACAGACTCTCTTTTTTGGTCAAAATAAACTCTTCATTGGGTGCTTTTATGGTACTTCTTCCTTCGTCAAAAAGCCATTGTGGAACAAGTGTACAAATTTTTGAGTTCTCAAAACTGTTAATAAAAGCTTCTAGGGCGTCGACGAGTTTTTCTTCATTGATGGGTTTAATAATGTATTTCACCAAATGCAGTTCGGTTGCTTTTAACATGTAGTCCAAATCGGTGTGTGCAGAGAGAATAATTACTCGAACTTTGGCATGGGTTTGTCGGATTTTTTCGACTAACTCAATGCCATTGAGTTTGGGCATTTTAATATCGGTGATGATTAAATCGGGCTTTTTATCCATAAATAGAGCATAGGCTTCTTCGCCATTTTTTGCCAAGTAAATGGTTTTAAAAACATCTTGTAAAACTTCACAAATGTTCTCCCTTATCCCATCTTCATCTTCCACATACAACAAGGTAAAGTTGGAAAGTTGGTCAATTAATTCTTTACTCAGCACTTTAGGACTCCAAAAATTTAGTTATGTTATGATACCAAAATAATATCAAATAAAAATAAACGAGTAGGGTGTATGAAAATTATTACTGAGAAAAATGTATCAAAAATTATTATTTATTTATTTATCATTATTATGTCTTTAATGGTGGCATCTATTTCGTATTATTATGTTAAAAATGCCTATGATGATTTTCAAAAAGACTCAGAACAATTTGTTCAAGATTACTACAATACTCAAAAGCAAAATATTAAAAAAGAGGTGGAAGTGGTGTTGGATATTATCAAATATCAAGCACTTATTGCCACGCCTGAAAATGAACAATCCATTAAAGAAGAGGTCGTTCGAATGTTGCATAATATCTCTTTTCAAGAGGGAAAAAGCAACTATGTTTTTGTCTATGAAGTCAAAGATTTACAAGGAGGCGATGAATTTGCGGTCATGTTAGTCAATCCCAATCGTCCTGATTTGTTGGGAAAATCCATATCCTCTTTTTATGAAGATGAAACAGGAAAACGCTTTCGAGAAGAGTTTTTAAACGATATCAGAGTTAAAGGTGAATCTTTTACTCAATATGCCTATAAAAAACCTTACGATGACACCATCAAACAAAAGCTTTCCTATTTTAAGTATTTTCAAGAGTGGAATTGGATTGTGGCAGTAGGGATTTATTTAGATGACATTGAGCAAGATATTGAACATAAAAAAGCTCTTTTAAAAAGTAAAGTTCAAAAAAGAGTCGCCCAAACCATTTTTATATTTTTAGGATTTTTAACCGTTGCGATTGCTTTTTCTATTTTAGTGAGTCAAAAAATAGAAGAGTTTTTTGATGAATATAAACAAACCGTGCAGAAAAAATCGGAAGATTTAATTGAACTGAATATTAATCTTGAAAAACGAGTTCAAGAAGAGTTATCAAAAAATCGAGAAAAAGAGCAAATATTGATTCAAAAATCAAAATTTATCGCATTAGGTGAGATGATTTCAAATATTGCTCACCAATGGCGACAACCTTTATCCGAGCTTTCATCAGTTCTTATGGCAATTAAATTCAAATACTCCATGGGAAAACTTGAACCTGCATTTATGCAAAAGAAAGTTGAAGATGCCGATAATTTGATTGAATATATGTCTCATACGATTGATGATTTTAGAAACTTTTTTATGCCTAAAAAAGAGAAAGAACTTTTTAGTTTATACAGTTCGGTTCAAAGTGTTATGAATATTTTAGGCAGTATGTTAAAAGAAAATCAAATTGTTGTTAATGTCAATATTGACCCCTCTATCATGCTAAATACCTATTTAAATGAGTGTGAACAAGTCATTTTAAACATTATTTCCAATGCCAAAGATGTTTTGGTCTCTAATAATGTCAAAGATGCGCATATTGATATTTTTGCACTTGAAGATGAACATTTTGTTAAATTAACCATTGAAGACAATGGTGGGGGAATTCAAGTTCAACCCAAATCTAAAATATTTGAACCTTATTTTACAACCAAAGATGATGCTCATGGAACGGGTATTGGGCTTTATATGTCTAAAATTATTGTTGAGAAAAATATGAGGGGAAAACTACGGGTTAAAAACAGTTCTGAAGGTGCACAATTTTCGATTTTTATTCCAAAAAAGTAAGAGTTTAACTCTTACTTTTTTTTATCCAAACATTAAATTTGGAAGCCATAAAGAGATAGCGGGAATATAGGTAACTAAGAGTAATCCTATAAGCAGTACCGTTGTCATTGGCAAAGATGCCACGATAACTTGTTTTAAACTAAGCCCCGTTATACCACTGGCAACGAATAAATTCAAGCCCACAGGTGGAGTAATCATTCCTATTTCCATATTAACAACCATAATAACCCCTAAGTGAATAGGGTCAATTCCTAAAGCAACACCAATAGGAAGTAGAAGTGGTACGGTAATCATAACCACGGAACTTGGTTCCATAAATTGCCCCATGAGTAAAAGAAGAATATTGACAATCAACAAGAACATCAATGGTCCCATATTGGCTTCAATAATCATTTCAGTAATATGTTGCGGAATTTGTTCATCGGTTAAGAAGTGAGCAAAAAGCATCGCATTCGCAATGATAAAGAAAATCATAGAACTTGTTTGTGCTGAATCTAAAATGATTTTAAACAAATCTTTATATTTGGTGTCTTTGTAAATGAAAAAAGAGACAAAAAATGCATACATAACACTGAATGCTCCAGCTTCTGTTGGAGTAAAAATACCCCCATAAATTCCACCAATAACGATGACAATAATCAGCAATGCCCAAAAAGCATTTTTAAAAGCGATAAATCGTTCTTTAAAACTGGCTGCTTTGGTACCTTTAAAACCACTTTTTCTTGCTAATACATACGTTGCAATCATCATCATAGCACCAATCATAAGTCCTGGAATGACTCCTGCCATAAACAGTTTTCCAATTGATTCATCTGCAGTTACACCGTATACGATAAAAACAATTGAAGGAGGAATTAAAATACCCAATGTTCCAGAAGTAGCAATCGTACCAATAGCAAATTGTTCATTGTATCCGGCTTGTTTAATGGCACCATACATGACTGAACCAATGGCGGCAACGGTTGCGGGTGAACTTCCACTGACGGCTGCAAAAATAATTGAAGCTAAAATTGCTGCAATTGGAAGACCCCCTGGAAGGTGTCCAACTAAGCTTTTTGCAAAGTCAATAATTCTTCCTGCTGATGACCCTTTTGATAACAAAGAACCTGCAAGAATAAACATGGGAATCGCCATAAGTGTATATTTGTTTAATCCATCAAACACTTTTGAGGGAATCCCCATTAAATCCATATCGGTAAAAATAAAAGAGGTGATAAGTGTTGTCGAACCTAAAGCCACTGCTACGGGAACGCCAAAAAGCATGAGAGCAAAAAGTAGAATAAATAAAGTTGCAATAACCATATTAATGTTCTCCTTTAATTTCTTTGATGATAACTTCATGTTCATTGAAGAGTGTAATGTCTTTAGAATCCGTTTTATAGACTTCAACTAACTTTTCTCCTGCTCGGTATGCGGCGAGTGCAAAAGCAATGGGCAGTACTAAGTGAGGAATCCACATAGGAATATTTAAATCAACGCTCATTTCATCGAAATCAACTAATAAAAGAATCAGTTGGTAGCCAAAATAGGACAACAATCCAAGATAGGCAATGGAAATGGCATTGGAAAATATTAAAAAAAACTTGGTAATAGGAGCAGGAAATTTTGCAATCAGTAAACTCACTGATATGTGCGCACCTTTTTTAAAACCATACGCAGCACCAAAAAGAGCAGACCAAATAAAAAGATAGTTGGTCAGTTCCGCAGCCCATGTAAGACTCATATCAAAGGCATATCGCAATATAACATTGATAAAAGCAAGTATGACCCCCAATGACAGTCCGACGACTGCCATGGTTTGGTTGATGGTACTGACGATTAAATCAATAATATCGAAAAATTTTTTCATAGTTCAACTTTGTTACTTTGTGTCAATGGCTTTTTTGATTAACTCTTCACCAATGACGTCATAAAATTTTGGATAAACACCAGCCATTACTTTTTGCCATTGTTGTTTTTGCTCAGGCGTTAACTCAATGATTTGAAGTTTGTTAGTCGTTTGAGAATATTTTGTTAACTCTTCCATGATTTTAGCATCTTCAATAGAAGTCTCTTCTCTTTCAAGTTTGGTTGCTTCTTTCATTGCTTGAGCAACTTTTTCTTGTAAATCTTTTGGTAATTTGTTCCAAAATTGCGTATTCATAACAACTAAGTATCCTAAGTAACCATGTGAACTTAATGTAAGACTTGATTGAACTTCGTGGAATTTTTTAGTATAGAAGTTTGATAATGGATTTTCAGTTCCATCAACTACCCCTTGTTGTAATGCTGAATAAACTTCTGAAAATGGAAGAACTTGTGGATTTCCACCTACGGCTTTAAATTGTGCTTCTAAAACTTTTGAACTTTGAATTCGATATTTCATTCCAGCGGCGTCTTCAGGATTAACAATGGCTTTTTTACTGCTTGAGAAATGTTTAAATCCAGCATCCCAATAATCCATTGCCATCATCTGTTTTTTTTCATTCACTTTTGATTTTAATATATCTCCTACTTCTCCATCCATAACATTATATAAATGATCTTTATCTCTGAAAAGAAAAGGTAAATCAAAAAGTTGCATTTGCGGAGCAACACTTGTGAATTTTGATAAACTTGGCATAATTAATTGAACATTATTCATAACAAGTGCTTTCATCTCTTCACCATCACCATAAAGTTGTGAATTTGGGAAGACTTGAACATCAATTTTACCACCGGTTAACTCTTCAACTCTTTTTTCAAAAAAGTCGGCTGCTTTCCCTTTTGGAGTACTTGCACTTACAACGTGGCTTACTTTCATTGTATAATCTGCTGCTGCCATTCCACTTGTGGCAAGCATAGCTGCTGTAATTGTTCCTAAAACTAATTTTTTCATAATTTCTCCTTGAATTTTTTTGGGTTTAAAAAATTATAATGGAAAGTTATGTATCAGTTATGTATAAAAAGTGAAATTTCTAAATTTATTGACAATTTTGTTGTACAAATTCTCAAAATTGTCTATTTTTTAGTGCAATTTAAAAAGTAAATTTAATATTTTTAGACTAAAATGGCACCTCGAAAAAAACAAAAATAGCTTAACCGATATTTAATCAAAAATTAGATACTATCTGCTACTTTTTGACCTAGTAAACAAATTATGAAAAGGAAAATGATGGGTTGTAATTTAGATTTATTAACTTCTTTCAAAGATAACTGTGGCTTTGGTTTGGTCGCACATCTTAAGAACAAACCTAGTCATTCAAACTTAGAAGATGCAATAACT
>Ga0172378_10003730_pt1 | contig 14313 bp, 6 predicted proteins | sample GrowelOW332metaG_FD_119755 | JGI IMG/M metagenome (GOLD analysis project Ga0172378, IMG submission 119755) | Groundwater microbial communities from an aquifer near a municipal landfill in Southern Ontario, Canada - Pumphouse #3_1 metaG | ecosystem: Environmental > Aquatic > Deep subsurface >... | reverse complement strand
GTTATGATTTCATCCATTTTGAGAGTCTTGCTAAGAGTCAAGAACCAATCTTTTTCGTCAAAATCTGTAGCAGAACCTTTATGTTCCCAGTTATATGCAATAGTATAGTGATGTAATGATAATCCCTGCATCATTTTACCTTTTTTCATAAGAACATCCGTCCAATTATAATCACTTCCATTAGGACCACATGCAATTTTATATTTTGCACCTCTAAGAAAAGTAGAATAGCGTCTGAACAAATCGGAATAATATTCCGGAGTCATGTTACCACCACATCCCCAGCTTTCATTTCCTACACCCCAAAATTTTACATCCCAAGGTTTTTCACGCCCATTTTTCTTGCGTAAATCAGTCATAGGACTGACATTCCCTGAGGTTATATATTCAACCCATTCGGATGCTTCCTTTACGGTTCCTGAACCTACATTCAAATTAATGTATGGTTCCGCATGGATTAAATTACAAAAATCAAGAAATTCATGTGTACCGAAACTATTGTCTTCTGTAACGTTCCCCCAGTTTACATTTATCATTGAAGGTCTTTTATTCTGAGGCCCTATACCATCTTTCCAGTGATATGTGTCTGCAAAACATCCTCCGGGCCAACGAAGTACCGGAATTTTCATTTCCTGAAGAGCTACAATAACATCTTCCCGTAATCCATGAATATTTGGGATATCAGAATCTACCCCTACATAAATACCTCCATAAATACAACGTCCAAGATGTTCAGCGAAATGTCCATAAATTTCTTTACTAATTTTAGTTTTTGCCTGATCTGTATGAATAATTAAAGTATTTTGCCCAAAAGAATTTAAACTTATGAGCGTAACTAACATAATGATGTAAATTGTGCTTTTCTTCATAATTTTTATAATTAATTTTATCAAAAATAAGAAAAGTATTTAAAACTTTTTAATAATAAGGGTTAAAAACATATTGATATTATCAGTCTACCCTTCGGGACATACTGATAATATAAGCCCTATCCCCTTTATCTGCAATTTATTATGGCTTGCAGATAAAGGGGATAGTACATTCAGTCGTTCAAAGATAGCGCATTCGGTTATTTGGAACAATGTAATATCAAATACCCTTGTATTCACATGGTTAGCTACTTTTGCCCGTCAATGGTTTGTATGGTGCCATCTTCATTGTATTTTAGCTCTACAACTTTCGTGCTGCGTAACCAGGTCTTTCCACCGCTGGGCTTGCTATCGTGATAAAACAGATACCATTTTCCCTGAAACTCAACAATTGAGTGGTGAGTGGTCCAGCCGACCACCGGAGTAAGGATTACCCCCTGATAAGTGAACGGACCATAAGGATTGTCACCAATGGCATCACAAAGTTTATGGGTATCACCGGTCGAATATGAAAAATAATATTTTCCATTATATTTATGCATCCATGAGGCTTCGAAGAAACGGTGTTCTGTATCTCCTGCCTTGAACGGCTGACCATTCCGATCAGTAATTTCAATGGATTTAGGAGGTTCTGCAAATTGCAGCATGTCATTGCTTAACCGTGACACCTGTGGTTTCAAAGCCGGTTTGTCAACAGCAGGTTCTGCTCCGCATTCAATAGCCTTTCCATTGCGATAACGCTGAAGCTGGCCTCCCCAAATGCCACCAAAATACAGGTAGTATTTCCCGTCATCATCCTTAAAGACTGCCGGATCAATACTAAAGCTACCTCTAATAGGATTTGCCTCCGCCTTAAATGGACCTTCAGGCTTGTCGCTGACGGCTACACCGATACGAAAAATATCGGTTTTGTCTTTTGCCGGGAAATACAAATAATACTTTCCTTTCTTTTCTGCCGCGTCAGGGGCCCACATTTGCCGCCCAGCCCAGGGTACTCCATCCAGGTCAAGAGCCACACCGTGATCGGTTACGTTTACTCCTATACTTTTCATGGAAAAAATATGGTAATCGCGCATTGCAAAATGATCACCATTATCATCTTCCGAAATCCCCGATTCAATATCATGCGATGGATAAATATATATTTCACCATTAAACACATGAGCCGACGGATCGGCAATATAAAGATCCTTTGTCAAATAATGTGGCTGACTATTGTTGTCTTCAGTCACACTTTGAATTCCTTCCACACGTCCTGAAACGCTTCTGAAAGCCATCAAAATAATAATTACCGCCACAAAAACAAGGCTGCTTCCGTAATAAAAATATTTTTTCATTCTCGCTCTGTTAATATTTGTTAATAGTTAAATTCATACTTTGCTCTTTTTGTTTGTCAACAGGAGTCTTTATCCGACTACAATTCTTCAAAAATTTCCGCAACCGGCAGAAAAAGCAGCGCTAACTCTGCGGTTACGAAATATTTTTAATATTGAAGTTCTCCTGTAAAGTCTTCACTGACATCACGTCCGGCAAGACCATCGGCGAAACCTTTATAAGCCTGCTTACGCTCATAGTTGGCATCCCAAAGATTTGGAGCATCATCGGGTATCCAGTTCACATGTTCCTGTTCATTGTCCGAAATTCCCCAGACCGTCACTCCATATCGTTGGGCTTCAGGGATATCTTTCATGTAGGTGTCAACAACATATTGATACAGAGCTGACTGGTCAGCAAGCTGATCAGCCGTTGGAGAGGCTGTTTCCAGTTTGATGTCAAACTCGGAAATTTTAATTAATTTACCGGTGGCGGCCAATTTTTGGAACATCTGGTCTATTTTATCTCGGTTACTTTCGAGCGACAGGTGCATTTGTGTGCCGATACCATCGACGATTGCTCCCTGACTTTCAATATATTGAACATACTGAATCAGTCCGTCACATTTCGCCAGACTATACTCCAGGTTATAATCATTAATAAACAACTTATCATCAGGATTACCGTATTGACGGGCCAGATTGAAAGCGGTTACAGCATAATCCTTACCAAGATATTTTACCCAATAGAATTCATCAGCTGCAGGATCGGAAACATTTCCGTCACGCAGGGAACCGTCTTCTTTCATAGGCTCATTGATAACATCCCATACGTGAACGTCAGCTTTGTAATGACTGACCATTTTCGAGATCCAATCTTCCATGGCATCACCAATGATTTGAGCTTTTTCTTTATCTGTTTTTTCAATTATGACAGGGCCGGAAGCTGCCACTATCAAACTATTAGGCTCGGTCTTTTCTACAATTTTTATATCGTCAATATAGTAAGTAACGTCTGGTAAATAGCCCATGTCGAAACTCAATTGTATATCTGAGGTGTTTGTTAATTCAACAGAAACAGTTGTCCACACCCCTGCAGGAGTTATAAATACATCAGAAGCACCACTCCCTGTCCAATCCATCCAAGGATATTGATCTTCATTTACACCTACGCCACCCGGGAAGGAAACACGTCCTTCTCCTTGAATATCCGATTTAACATTAAATGAAAAAGTATAGGTTTTCGTAGGATCTAAAGAAATTTGATCGCTTTCTAACTGGAGGTCCCAGGCATTGGCCGAAGATGAACCTGATGTCATTTTTGCCGAATAGTCACCCGAAAAAGTGTCTTCAACGGTTACTTCTGTAACAGCACCAGCATTAGTAACCACCCAGTTGGTCATATCTCCGGTTTCAAAACCACCGTTTTGAACATTATTGAATTCGGTAGGCTCAGCATCCAGGTCTACAACCATAATGTTATCCACGTCGATGTAATAAGTTACATCGGGAAGATATCCCAGGTCAAAAAACAATGAAAAAGTATTTCCCGTAAAATCGTTTACAGTAAATTTCACCTGTTGCCATTGCGAGTTTGTTTCGAAAGCCTCTGCATACACTCCTGTATTATACCAGTCGTTCCATGGATAATTATTACCTTCCAAACCACTAAATGAAATACGACCTTTACCCGGCTGTTCCGATTTAATGTAGAAAGAGATCTCATAATTATGCCCGTTTACAATAGTTATGTCAGGAGAACCTAATTGTAAATCCCATGCATTTGCAGACGATGACGAAGAAACAAGTTGTATCGCTTGAGCTGTAACAGACATACCGGCCCCCTCAACCACGTCGATCCCTCCTCCTGAGTTTGCATTATTCCAATATGTAAAAGAACCATCCTGCAAACCGGATAAATCCAACAAGTTAGCACCTGCAGGACCAGGAACAATAGTTGGAGCAATAAGCCCGTTTAAGTAACTGGCATTCTGATTTTGATGCCAAACCAGCGTATGACCGTAAACTGATAGTGATGATTCTTTGACCTTTGAGATAAAGGCATCCACCGGCCCAAAATTTAGTCTCCCTTGTGAATTGACCATCGCTCCATGTTTCATGACATAGCCCATAGTGACTTCGTCAAAGTTTTCGTTCACGATATTACGGTAGGTCTCATCGTTCATGTATAGATCCATACCAATACCAACACCAAGAGTAAAATCAGTGTAGGATTTCAATGGTTCGTAGCGGGAGATTTTTTCAGCCAAAGCCAATGGAATCTCCGCAGTGGTTATTTCCCCGTATGAAGGATCCCTTCCCCAATTCATTTTGTCATCGTCACATGAATTCAAGCTTAATATGAATAAGCAACAAATGACGAAAGGTAAAATAGGATATATGATTTTTTTTCTATTACGTTTCATAATTGTATCTGTTTATATTGTTATTCTTCATCATCCGGAAAATCGCTATACGAAGGTGTATTAAGCGGCACGACACGGAGATTGTCAAAATATATCTTTACATTAGTATCTGTTGGTTCCACAATATCAGTTACGCCAATATTCTGGAACCACGGGCCTGATTGTTTATAGCTAGCATTAGCCATAGAAGCAACCACATCGCTAAATACCTTGCCTGTATAATCGTCGTTATCGCTGAAAGGAAGCGTAATAGTATACCAACAACCCGGATTTTCGAAAGAAACTACTGATTCGTTTACATACCAAGGACGATAGATCATACAATACCGATCTGTCCCTGAACCATCGGCCATAACCATTCGAATAATCCCCGAAGTCCAGTCACCTTCAACATAAATATCCATTTGCACACCGCAATCTGAGGCTGCTGTGCCAGCCGGAATTACTGACAAAAGATTGGAAGGCCAGTTCGAACTATCAGTCCAGTAACGAACGTCGGCATTAGCTGCAATTGTTTCCCCGGCTGCATTGAAGCACTGATAACCTCCCTGAGATACGGGTCCGTCACCGGATGCCGGGATCACATCGGTCAAAGGAGTCCCTGCATCATCGATTCCTGATGCCCAGGAATAATTATTTACATCATCAAAATTCTGAAATAATCCTTTTTTGAAATTAAAATATGCCGGAGAATAAGCACCACCATTAGAACCTACAACAAATAGGGAACCTCCGTCATCCGAAACACCTTCAGGTACGGTTACCGTGCAAAATTCACCATCTTCATCATCTGACACGATACCATCGGTTACCGTTACGTTACCCGGGAACGTTATGCTTGTAATTCCCTGCAATCCTGCTCCGTAAATCGTAATACGATCTCCGGCCTGAGGCATAGTATGCGAAATTCCGGTGACATTTGGAGCAGAAGACCTGATTTCAAAGGAATAGGTATAACTATTATTTTCACTTTTTTCTATCCGAATTGTATTCCTTTCATCTTCGAGTGCTTTAATCGTAGGGACATCTTGGGAAATGCTTACCAGCATCGAATTATCGGTTATGTACACCGGGTTAATATAATTATTGTAACCGTTGATGAATACGTTTTTCACTCCGGTAAATCCCGATCCCTCAATGCGTAAAGTCTGACCGAGACGGGCAAAGGTGACTTCCCTGTCGGGAACGGAAGACTTAGCATCTTCAAGGTAAATTTTGTTAATCGTTACGGGCGTATCAATTCCATCTTCGTTGTCTTCTGAACATGAATTCAGAAATGATGTAAAAACAAACAATCCCAGGAATATCGTCCAAAAACTTATATATGCTCTATTTTTCATTGGATGTTTTTTTTAGAAAATATTATTCAAATAAATCAGTTATCCTGTCTTCCATAAATTCATAGGGAACAGGGGCCTCTTCCAATTTCGGATTCTGGATCAATTCCGATTCAGGATAGGGCAATAAAAAAGTAGATGCATTAGCTTGTCCCACCGGCCGGCTTCCCGGATCAGTTTCAGAATCTATACTCAGGTTGTTAGGTGCACTGAACAGGTAAGCAGGAATTGTCCCCCTATCCTGCTGGTTAATATAGTTGATGACCTCCTGTTGCTTATAATAAGCACGACTTAGCAAATCGTACCAATACCTGCCTTCCATACAAAATTCCACCCGTCGCTCATGACGGATATCTTCCCAGGAGATACTGTTCTTGGCAGGCAACCCGGCACGGGTACGAACGTCATTAAAATACATAAGGGCTGTAGCATCTTTAGTACTCTCATAATTACCAAGAATTGCTTCTGAATAATTCAAATAAACTTCAGCCAGACGGAGCATATAATTATCAAGGGCTGAATTCATCCGTCCGATAGCCGGATTATCTTTGTTGGAACCAACTACTCCTTTTTTCACATTCAGTTTTGTGGAGCTGTTCCCGGATGCATTTCGTTCATAAAGAAGACCTCCATTAGCTTTATTGATCTCAGGATAATAATCACCATACCCCATCCACGTTGCTTTGCGACGAATAGTATCGTTCGTTTCGTATTCCATAATCATATTGTAAGGACACATTGTCCAGTCACCCCAGGCAGCATCATCACCGGTAACTTCCGAACCGTATGCGAAATAGGCCTGATGGGTATTTATGACCCCATATCCGGTAGTACTGTTTAAACCTGGAACCCATTGAAAAGCAAACATTGACTCCGAGTTGTTGTTATTCTCAACTTTAAATAAGTCAGGGTAATTATTCATCAAACTGAAAGATCCTTCATTAATCACCTTTTCTGCTGCCTGCTTGGCAAGGTCAAGGTATGACTGATCACGCGTCCCAACATTCGGATTCTCTCCGTAATTAGAAGATACAAAGCCCGAATATGCAAGATAAAAACGGGAAAGCATACCATAGGCACTGTAACAATTGACCCTGCCTTGTTGTACGGACTCTTTAGGTAAATATTTAGCGGCAAACTCCATATCGCGGATAGCAAATTCAAATGCGTCTTTCTGTATATTGGAATTAACCACCGGATTAGACGTTAGAGGAGTAGGATCTTCGGAAATAATCACATTGCCCCACAATGAAGCCAGATACCAATATGCAGTGCTGCGCATGAAGCGGGCTTCGGCAATGTATCTCTTTTTTACATCTTCTTCGGCTGAGCTTTCATTGAAACTTTTGATTACTTTGTTAGATTGCTGAACTACCACATATAACGATGACCAAGCACTTACTAATGGTCCTGTCAGACCGGTGACCGACAAATCTGCAAACGGATAAATATAATCTGAATAAGGGGCATATAAATTATAACCCATTCCATCACCTAACCCATAATAAAATTTGTCATTAAAATCAAACCATACATTGTTATAAAGAGGGGCTGTAAGTGCAGGCAGGTTGTCCGCTGTAAGACTACTCCCTGTAATCAAGTTGTTAGGTTGAATATCAAGAAACTCATCACATGAATTTAACAAAAGCGTACAAGCGATGATTAATAGGAAAATTATTCTTTTTGTTTTCATTTTCATGATATTAAAAGGTTAGAAAGTAACATTGACACCAACAGTGTAAATCCGAGGAGAAGGATATCGTCCGTTATCCACACCGTTTAGCTGGTTCCCCGCACTATAGGATATCCCTACTTCCGGATCGAATCCGCTATATTTCGTAAACGTGTATACATTCTGCAGATTAGCATAAACTTTTAAATTGGCAATTCCAATATTACTAATCCATTTTTTCGGGAAAGTGTATCCCAATGAAATATTCTGTATCCTGAGGTAAGAGCCATCTTCAACAAAACGATCGCTGAAAGCAAAGTCATAATCGGAAGTAGCTGTCGATTGAGGCAACCGGCTCATGTGCGGATCTCCACCTATAATTTTCACATTACGGTAGTCGTTGGAGACATTCGGATCAATGAGACCCGTTTTTGCATAATCGATGGCATATTCGAACAGGTTGGAAATATTCCTCCGTGGATTACCCATATAACGACGGGCATAATTGATCACATCGTTTCCGTATGAACCGGTCAAAAAAACACTTAGCTCAAAATTCCTATAAGTAAAGGTATTTCCGATTCCATACGTGAATATTGGTTCTGGATTACCGATAAACGTACGGTCTTTCTGGTCAATCACATCATCGTGATTCTGATCTTTATAGATGTAATCACCAATCCACAAACCGTTTTGTTCGTCGATAGGCAAATCACTCATGACCGGAACAGGCTTTACAGCTCCTTCATTATCCTTGTAATAAAAATCGGTTGCTTTTTCAAAACGTCCGATGATCTGGTAGCCATAAAACTGGCCAATAGGCTGATCAACAACTGTACGATTAATAATCGTAGATCCTGTAGCACCCCAGCTCGAATCATCTATAGAACGGACATCTTCGCCTGTTTGTGTATTGATTGATAATACTTTGTTACGATTTAGGGTAAATACAAAATTACTGTGCCATTGAAATTTATTGCGACTGATGTTAACGGTGTTTAGAGTAAGCTCAATCCCTTTATTCTCTAACGAACCTAAATTTACCCACGGACGCCCGCTTGACCCTTGTCCTGAAGTTCCCACATAGGACGGAAGAGATGCCTGAAGCAACAGGTTTTTGGTTTTTTTGTAATAAAAATCGGCAATAAATTCAATACGGTTCTCAAACAAATTTAGATCGAGACCAAGATTACTTGAACTGGTTGACTCCCACGTTAAATCTTCATTTGGTGTATTCGCTGCTATTAAACCTGTTCCCCAATTGGTGGTTGCTGTAGTATATGTGGCCAACCATGCATAATTGTCAGGGATATTCTGGTTCCCAACCAATCCCCAGCCTAAACGAAGTTTCAGGTTATTAATGACAGAATTGTCTTTCAAAAAATTTTCATTGGAGACTTTCCACGCCAAAGCTACTGAAGGAAACCAACCGGCACGGTTTCCCTTAGCAAATTTAGATGACTGATCATTCCTTAGAGTGGTAGTCAACAAATATTTGTCTTTATAAGAATAGAAAATACGACCAAAATTGGAAAGAAGTGAGCTGCCACCGGTATATCCGTTGTTAGCAGCAGTAGTGGCATCGCCTAATGTTAAATCGGTGGCCCCGTTGGTCGGATAGCCGTTACGGGTACCGGAAAGATAATCCCATGATGATTTTTGCATCTCAAAACCATACATGGCTATCACTTTATGCAACCCGAAGGTCCGATCATAAGTCAGAACATTACGCCAACTCCAAAACTTATTATATTGTTTTGTAATGGTTCCTTCGTTATCATCCATGAACTGTGTTTCCGACAAATGATAAGTAGGTTGAAAACGATAGGTATTGATAAAATTAAAATCAAAAGACAACTCTGTACGAAAAGATAACCCTTTTATCTTTTCAGGAGTTAGTTCTGCATAAGTATTCGCCCGAATACCGGCTGTTTCGTTACGGTTTTCTATCAACATGGCCATAGCCATCGGGTTGGTCGGCATATACTGTTCATCCGAAGCAGCAAAAGAACCATCAGAATTACGAACAGGAACATCCGGTGTCGTTTTAAGCGCTGTAATAACTAATGACTGATCGGAAACAGTCAACTTCTGACGAGTATTTGAAAATGCAAAATTGACACCTGCTTTTAGGTATTTTTTAACCTGCGAGTCAAAATTTCCGGTCAGATTAAGCCTTTTAAACCCGGAACCTGCCGCTATACCATCCTGATCGGAGTAACCTGCACCCAAATTGTAAGTTTTCTTTTCGTCTCCACCAAAAATTGAAAGATTATGATTGTACATAGTGGCCGTATTAAATAATTCATCCTGCCAATCAGTTCCTTTTCCTAATAAATCGGGACGTACAAGATTATTGTTGTAATTGAGAAGTCCCAGTTCAGCCAAGGTATTACGATGGGTAGCATATTGTTGCAAATTCAGCACATCCAGCTTCGTGGGTATTTGTTGCCAACCGATATAACCATTGTAATTAATGGTGGCTTGTCCTTTTTGTCCTCTCTTGGTTGTAATAATAATCACACCGTTGGACCCCCTGGCACCATAGATGGCAGTGGCAGAAGCGTCTTTTAAAATATCCATTGATATAATATCGGCAGGATTGACAGAGGCAAGTGCATTTGTATTCGTGCTTCCGTTACTGGTTGCCCCACCGTCTATAATTACACCGTCTATTACGTATATTGGCTCGCTGGACGCACTCAAAGAATTGATACCACGAATACGAATTGAGGTACTGGCACCTGGCATTCCACTGTTTTGTTGAACCTGTACCCCGGCTGCCCGGCCTTGTAATACCTGACCAATGGAAGTAGGTATTGATTTCTCTATAGCATCGGAACTAACAGATACAAGAGATCCGGTCAAATCACTTCGTTTCATTTGTCCGTAACCAACAACCACTACCTCGCTAAGATCCTGAATTTTTTCCCTTAGTGTTATATTAATTAACTGACGGTTGCTGACAGAAACTATCTGAGATTTAAATCCAATAAAATTAAACGTGAGTTGTGCATTTCCGGAAACCTTAAGAGTATAGTTCCCTTCAGAGTCGGTGATTGTTCCCTGCGTGGTTCCTCCCACCGAAATATTGACACCTGGTATCGGTTGACCGTTATGGTCTGTCACTCTTCCTGTCACCGCTTTTGTCTGTGCCAGAGTAACAACAGATGCCAGAAACATAAGGAATACGGTTAGGACGATTCCTTTCTTAAGTGCATAAGTTTTCATCATAAGAAATGAGTTTAGGAGTTAAATAATTTAAAAATAAGATTCCGTTTTTTGAATCAAAGAGTTTAGTTATTCTCTTTTGGCATGTTATGCTTTCATACTTTTTCTTTCGAACACGAACGTCTTTTTTCATAGATATGTTTTGATTAGAGTTTAGTTACAATATAAAATCAATTACATGAAAATTAACAGGAAATATGCCTGATCCGTTTTAGTACACGTTTCCAACCGTCGTTTGTTTTTAGTTTCTTCCACTAGTCAAATTTAGAAATATTATCACCAATTGTAGTTTCCGAATGTTACCAGGTGTTTTCTGTTCGTTACATTATTTGTAAGTTGGTTACATTTTTTTTCTCGTGGGTAACACGATTATATTTTCATAATATTAACGAAGTAAAATCAGCAGCGTTGCCAACTGTAGTATTTTAAAATAAGGGAATAGCGCATATAAGTATAAATATGTTAACGCCTATAGAGGCCACTAACCTTACTGGTGAAATTAATGAACTTCTTAAGTTTCATGTACGGTCTTGACTCTCGAGGCGACTAACCTCACTGATGAAATAGAAAAAAAAGGAACAAGTTACAAGTCTTATCGCTATAAAAAGAAAACAGGATCATTCGGATATCTCTAGAAATGGGTTACCTTTATATCCCTGTCACGGATTCCTTTACAGGCTACAACCTCCAGTAAACCCATGACAGGGATAAGGCTTATAGAGTAAATATTTGTTTTTAATATTAATCAGAGTTAACTTTTATAAGTTATATGACAAATTAGGAGTCAACAAAAACCATGAAACTAAATATGCAATCAAAAAATTTCATTTTTGTTATCGTATTCTTCTATTTTTTCCCTTGTCTGTTAGGTGCTCAAAACAAACGATTATTTGATCACAATGAAGGGTTGTCAAATAGTCTGATAAATCAGGTTTTTCAGGATAATCTGGGGTTTATATGGGTGGCCACTGAAGATGGGTTGAACCGGTTTGACGGGATCAGGTATACTTCTTATTCGCATAAATCGAATGAAAAGAACTCTCTTCGTTCAAATTTTGTGACTTCGCTGGCTGAAGATCAGGACAGTAATCTGTGGGTCGGTCAGATTGATGGTCTTCAAATTTATAATTACGATAACGAAACATTCCGTGAAATTAAAATTTACGCAGCTGGTTCTGAAATACATCCTTATATTAGTTCGATATTATGTACTTCAGGTGGAGATATTTTATTTACCACATCCGGTTACGGAGTCTTTAGTATTAAGAAAAATACAACCGTCCCGAAGCAGCTAATGGATTTGAATGAACGATTAAGTAGCTATTTTTTAAGAACTACATTTGAAGATCGGGAGGGAATTATATGGATTGGTACAGATAATAAAGGACTTAATTTATATAATCCAAAGACGAATGAAGTTAAAACTTATACGCAGTGGGGTAATAAGAACCATGCGTTGCCAGTTACGGATGTTTCAAGTATTTGTCAGGATAATCAGGGTAAAATTTATATCGGGAGTCTCAGCGGCGGTCTGGTGAGTTTGGATAAACAAACAGGGTTAATAGAAAAGATCAAACCGGCGGATCCAAATGAAGGGACCCTCCCTATTAAAAGTCTTTGCTTTGATTCGTTAAACAGACTATGGGTCGGAACAGATGGCTTTGGTCTGAGGGTGCTGAAAAAATCCCTAAACCGGTTGGAAAGATATGCTCCTTCAAGTTCATCCTTTGATTTCGCAAAAAGCAAAATACATTCAATCATAGAAGATAATGAGGGAAACCTTTGGTTAGGGATCTTCCAAAAAGGACTATTTTTATTTCCAGAAAAGCCTGAAATGTTTACGTCCTTTGGTTATGAAGCTTTCGGAAAGAATAGTATCGGTTCGAGCAGTATTACCTCCATTGAAGGTGATGTAGATCATCTTTGGATTGGCACAGACGGTGACGGTATTTATCTATTAAACCGGTCGGATAAGACGGTTAAGCATATTATTCTTAGAAATAAATATGGTATCGTTAAGGAAAACAATATTTTGGTTCTCCACAACGATTCTGACAATTATTTATGGATCGGTACTTATGCCAACGGACTAATAAGGTACAACAAGATAACCGGAACGGTAAAGACCTATAAGAATGATCCGAGAAACCCTCATAGTCTTGCTAATGACAAAATCACAACGATACTAGGAGATATTGATGGACAACTGTGGCTGGGAACCCTGGGCGGAGGGGTTTGCCGGTTCGATCCTAAAAAAGAATGGTTTTATCAGGGTCTTAATATTCCGGATTCCCTGAACAATCAAATTCAGCAATGGATAAATACTATTTTTATTGACAAAGACCGGAATTTCTGGATCGGCACTTATGGAGGCCTGTTCCGGATAAATCCTAAAATCCCTAAATTAACGCGTTTCTCAGAAGCAGACGGAACACTGGTAAATAATACGGTATACTGCATCCTAGCCGATTGGGAAGGTACCATATGGGCAGGCACTTACGGTGGTTTACTTAAAATAGAGCCTAAAACCTTGCAGACAAAATTTTACCGGAAGGAAGACGGATTAGGCAGTAATGTGATCTGTGCCATCGAAGAAGATGAACATCACCAACTTTGGATCAGCACCCACAATGGTTTATCCCAGTTTGATCCTGAGAAAGAGGTTTTTACTAACTATTTTGCTTCTGATGGCATCCAGTCCAATGAGTTTTCAAGGAATACTGCTTTCAAAAACGCACAGCATGAATTATTTTTTGGAGGGATCAACGGGATAACTGAGATCAAAAAGGATTACCAAAATTATACGCATACTGTCAGGGATGTTATCCTAACCGATTTTTCCATGTTTAACCACCCTGTGGAGATTGGCGACAAATCGGGAAACCATATCATATTGAAAAAATCAGTTGTGCTGGCCGATACCGTGCGAATACGGGAACGGGACAATGTCTTTTCCATTGGTTTTACCTCCATGGAACTGGCTAATCAATCGCGCATATCTTATGAATATAAAATGATGGGTTTTGATGAGAACTGGAATAGCACCAATTCTTTAAACAGGAGGGCCGCTTATACCAACCTGCCGCACGGTATCTATACCTTTGTTGTTCGGGGTATTGATAAAGACCAGCATTCGACTACACGGAAACTGACTATTATGATTTATCCTCCATGGTATAAGACCTTATGGGCCAAAACAATTTGGATTTTGTTGATCCTCGGACTCTTCTACGGGATCGTCCTGTTTTATAAAGAGAAGCTTATGCGCAGGCATACCGAGAAACTCGACGAAATGAAAATGCAGTTTTTTATCAATATTTCTCATGAAATTAAAACACCCCTCACACTGATCATCGACCCGCTTGAAAAGTTAATGAACCAAAGGGTTGATGAAAAAACGTCCCGGTTGTATAAGGTAATGTATCAAAGTGCAAATCGAATCTTTCGTTTAGTCAGCCAATTGCT
>Ga0172378_10003729_pt1 | contig 14314 bp, 10 predicted proteins | sample GrowelOW332metaG_FD_119755 | JGI IMG/M metagenome (GOLD analysis project Ga0172378, IMG submission 119755) | Groundwater microbial communities from an aquifer near a municipal landfill in Southern Ontario, Canada - Pumphouse #3_1 metaG | ecosystem: Environmental > Aquatic > Deep subsurface >... | reverse complement strand
TAAATCCTCTAGAAACGCACAAATAACCCTTATTCCTATCATGTCAGTAAGAGTCACAAGACTATGGCTTTCTGAGGCTTCCTTGGGCTTCTGGCGCAGTATTTTTTTATAATAGCTAGGAAATGATTTTATTCTAGATTTATATGTTGGCATAGAGGCAAGCTTAATTTCATTTTTAAGTTTTTTATCTACATTTGCAAGTATTTCATTTAAAAGCGGTTCATAAGATTCATATACTTTTTGAACATCGCATTTTACAGGTAATTCGTTTTCCATAGCTTAATTTACCATGAATTTATATATCGCACAAGTAAAAAAAAACCGTCCTTATTTCTAAGGACGGTTTTTCTTTTTAATAATAACGAGAATCTCTAAAAGTTTAAGTTTTTAGAGGCTCACTTAATTAGAAATTATTTTTCAGCTGACTGCTGCTGTGTTGTATCAGCATTGTCATCTGTCTTTGCGTAATCAGCAGCAGTGAAATCTTCTTCAGTTGCCATCTTCTCTTGTTCAAGATAACGGTTAACCTGTTTATTTCCAAATCTGCTCATTTCGTTGTTCTGACGTGCTTTCTCTTTCTTTGTGATAATTCCCCAAAGATTTTCATCGTCAATATCGCGGTCAGAAGTAAGAGTTGCAAGGTCATAAATAACCTTAACATCTTTGAAATATCCAATGTAGTTGTCGCCATCATCAGCTGCATCGCGTGTTACTTGGAATCCGCAGAACTTCACAAATGGAGTTCCTCTAGGATAGATTGGATAAATACGAATCTCACGTGTACGAACATCAGTAATATACTGTGGGTTGTTCCAAATCAATGTCTTCCAGCCGTCAAAGTTCATGTAGCCCATGAAATAGCGTTTTTCAACATTGTCATTGTCTTTAAGAAGAACATAAAGTCCGTGTGGGAAGTTCATGCCCATTGTTGTTACAGAAATTGATTTTAATGTACCAACATTCTTTACAAGACCATATCCGTCTTCAAAAAGATATTTTCCTTTCTGATCGTCTGTTGGCTGTTGGCGGTTTCCATTTTCATCTGCATCTGAAAGAGGCTCGTAAGCCTGAATCTCAAATGGTGGAACTATTTTTGCATTAGCATTTGCTGTCCATGTAGGGAATAGAACACGCACTCCCATTACGTTTTTACCAGCAAATGGTACTTCTGCGCTGCTTTTTACAGGTGCAGCTAATACTTGTGATAAAGCAACAGCTTCTACAGTTTTTGCTGAAGAATTAAGCTTTACTTCCCATTCAGATAATGAAAGTGATGTCTTCATTAATGCTTTCTGATTATCTGTGAATGTTGCGCCAGCAGCAACACCAAAATCCATAACAGTGTGGCTGTTCTGTGTCGCATTTCCATTAGCATCAGCACAAGTATCAGCGTCAAGTAATGTAAAATCAATTAACATTGATTCCTTTGCAAATGTTAAACTACCTACTAAGCATAAGATAGCAGCAGTTAAAATAAAAGTCCTCTTCATTCGAAGCTCCTTTAAAATACACTTTTGATGTAGCCTTGTAGCTCTTAGTATCTTATAAGAACGATTTTTTGTCAACGTCTTTTTTAATCCAAATATAGAATAAAATTGACATGAAATCATTTTTTAGACACTTTTGCCATCAATGAACATCTCAATTGCATTTATATTTTTGAAATTCTTTAAAATATTCTTTTTAAAGAGTCTCATTCCGTTTTTAATATCGGCTGTTTCTGCAGAAACCTGCAACGCTTCCTTTGAAATGCCGACAAACATTGTCTTGTCTCTTACAAAACAAAATTCTGTTTTTGTGCCTTTTGTAAAAAGATGTCTAAATCTGTTTGTCATTGGACCTAATAAAAGCTCATCAACAAACATCTTCTCTTTTCCTTGAACAGGCTTCTCTGGTAAAAACCTTGTTTCTGTGCAAATTTTCCCTGTATTTAATGATTCAAAATACATAACGTATCTATCATTTGTTTTAGATATAATAAATTTGCAAAAAGAAAACAATAATGCCGCTAAAAATATTATTATTGCCGAATATGGAATTGCTTTTTTTACTTCTATCATTATTTTGTTCCTGTAAATCCTCTTGAACGTTCAAAATGCGTTACAAAAGCTGAAATACCATTATACATTCCCGTGGCTAGTTTTTGCAAGTAGTCATCATCTCCTAATAATTTTGCTTCATTTTCATTAGTTACAAAACCTGTTTCTACAAGGACGCTTGGCATGTTTGCATTTCTTACAACAAACCATTCTTCTGCTTTAGTGCCCCTTGACAGGCTTAATGATTCAACTTGAGCGCCTATTCCTTCCATAACAAATTTTGCTATAAGAATTGATTCCGTTGTGTATTCTTCTTCCATCATGCTGTTTAGAATTGGAATTAGAGACTTGTCTTCTTCGCCTGAGTCTTTTATAACTTGCCTTCTGTAGCCTGGTGTTAAATACCACACTTCGTAGCCTGACGCTTTTTTATCCAAGCTGGCATTCGCGTGAATGGAAATATAAAGTATCGCTTCATTTTCAGTTAGCTTTACCGAATTTGCAATTTCAGTTCGCTGGCTTAATGAAATAAATTTATCTGCATCTCTTGTCATAAGAATCTGTTTGTCTGGATATGACGATTTTAGCTTTTCATATAACATCTTGCCAATTTGTAAAACAATATCTTTTTCTTTTATTTCAATTTTCTTGTTGTTTTTTGTATAGCTGCCAATTGCGCCAGGGTCTTTGCCACCATGACCTGGGTCTATAAGAATTGCTCCAATCTTGAACAAATTTTCGTTATCTTCTGATTTGAAAAAGGTTTCCGCATTGTCTATAAAAGACTGGCTGACTAAGAGTGCTCCTTCTTTTTCAACAGGTGCGTCATTTACTTCCAAGTTGATATAGTCTTGCAAAACAACAGTGTCCCCTGTCATAAATGAAATCTGATGTCCATTCTTCTCAAGAATTCCTGTCTCTGACAAAGGATCCCAATAAACTGTCATTCCATTTTTTTTAGCTTCTGAAAATAAATTTCTTGTCACCAAATGAGCATCATTAGTATTTTCTGCTAAAAGTATTGAGAATGTTGAAATTAGTATTGCAAAAAGAAGAATTATTTTTTTCATTTTTTTACCGTTTTTTTTCATTAGAAAGGCAATCAGAATAATATATAATTCCCTGCACGCCGCCTCTTATTAAATCTTTCCAAAATATTTTTTCTTCCAAGTCAGGATGGCTTTTACATATTTTATCAAATAATTGCAACGACAATCTTATGCTTCTATGATTAAAATCTTTTATTGATGATGAAAGCTCTGTTAAGCATTCAGGAATTAGAGGCTCTACACACTCATTTGCGCCGATCATTTTATTTCCAAGAGAATTTATGTAGTTGTTTAATTTTTCATTTACGTCATTAGGCAAGTCATAGGCATTTGGTGGGAATTTTTTTTCTGCCGGAAGTTCTATTCCTTCCAAGAAATTGTCTGTGGTAGGATTATTTCTTTTAAGCCTTAGAACAATTTCTGCAACTGCATTTTCCGCAGTATTTACAGCAAGCTCACGTTTTTTTGCAACAGCAATGATATTGCCACATTTTTCTACATTGTTTCTTGGAAAAACAGCTTCTGATCCAGGTAAATTTCTAATTAAAATGTTTCTTGAATAAGGCATTGCGCTTACTTGATTTGTTCCTAGTAAAACTTCAACAGTGCCCGGTATAGAAATCCATGCACGTTCTGCGCTTGTCTTCATACATGGAACTTCATATATGCCATATTCTGAATCTTTAATTGGTAAAGGCTTTCTTCTTTGCAGCATAGATTCTGGCTCTTTTCCTAATGCAATTAAAAGCGCCTGTTCTGTTAAATCCAAACCAGATGCGAAAGGATATGTCCAGCCTGACATAAAGCCTCCAGAAAGGCGAGCGGCAATTTCACCAATCATTGGACCGTTTTCTGTGTATTTTATGTCAGCTTTTGCTGCTCCGCATGTTAGACCAAGAGAATGTATGCCTTTAGCAAAACATTCTATCAGCTCATACTTTTTCTTTTCATCTATTGCGGTTGGAATTGTGTGTCCTGTCTCTATAAAATATGGTTCATAAAAAATGTGCCTGTCCGCAAAACCGGTGATTGTTATTGTGTTGTTAAATACAAGCGCGTCTATTGAAAACTCATCTCCCTTCATGTAGTCTTCAAGTATTGCTTTTCCAGACTTTGAATTTCTGACTGCGTCTTCAACTGCAGGAAGAAATTCTGACTTATCACGAATCATTCTGCAGCCACGAGCGCCCATGTTGTCTATTGGCTTTACAACCTTTGGAAACTTCATATTGTTTAAAACTTCAGGAACTAAAAGAGTTGTTATTTTTGAACGTTCTACTTCTTGAAAATTTGGAGAAGGTACATTTTCTTTTTTAAAACATTCGCGCATTTTTATTTTGTTGCTAGCGTTGCACGAAGCTTTGTAAGTATGGGATGGCAGTTTACATTTTTCAGCAACATAAGAAACTGTTGTGGAAAAGTCAGTGCCAGCCGTAAACACAGCAGCTAAATTGCCTTTTAAAGAAAGCGCAAGCTCTGCTATTTTATCTTTATCTTTTAAATCTATTGGCTCAAATTTATCAACAAAAGGTACACAAACAGCATTTGGATTTCCATCCACAATAAATGTTTTATAACCTAGATTTTTTGCTGCTTCTATAGCAGGTCTTTGCATTAACCCAGCGCCCAAAATTAAAATATATTGGTCTTCCATGTTTTAGCCTCTTTATTTTTCTATATCGGATATTTTTTTACAGTAAACTTCAAAAGTGTCGCCAAGTTTTAATATTTTGCACAACGTCCTAAAAAAAGCAAATTGAATTGACTTTTCCTTCCAGTTATGTTTTTTTACTATAGGCATTCTTTCTGGATGTATACCAGTTGAAATAACTCTAACAACTTTGAATCCATATTTTTCAAGTATTGAATTTGTTTTTTTTATTTCCCAAATTGAATAATGGTCAGAAGGACTGTCTTGGAAGAATTTTTCCTGATAATATTTGTAGCTTACTCCAGAACAAGAAGGCGTACTGAATGCGAATATGCCATTTAATTTTATATTTTTTGAAACAGCTTTTAATACTGAATTCAAGTCTTTGAAATGCTCAATAACATACCACATTGTAACTGCATCAAATTTGCTTATTCCAAATTCTGTAAGCGCATCAAATTTTGGAAATGAAGCGCACACGGCAGGATAATGCAAAGTGTTTTGCACATACTCGACAGCATCTTTTGAAACGTCAATTCCAAACACTTGCCAACCAGAATCATTTGCTGCGTCCAAGAAAGGCCCCATTGCACAGCCAATGTCAAGAATTGTTGGTGTTACAGGAGAACGTGAATGTCTGTATAAGAAATCAATAACACTTGTTCTTCTAACGCACTGAGCCTTTATTGAAGCAAAATCCTCTAGATATGTTTTGCCGTACTGCTTTTGATAATCTTCATAGAAATATTCACGGTTATACTGAGTGTCTTTTGAATCTAATTTCCATGAAAGATATATCATGCCGCACTTTTGGCAACGGCGGTAAGTTTTTGTCTTTGTTCTGCTTAAAACAACATCACTTTGCTTTTGAACTGTCTGGCAAATTGGACAAAGATTTTTCTTACTTTGAGAAAGTGCGATTATAAAATCTGATAAAGGAATACATTTTTTTGAAGCAATTGTATGATACAAAGACTTTGGATTATCGATGTATTTTTTTACATTTTCTTTATTTATACTGTCGCTTGGAATACATACAAAATTGTAATTTTCCGCAAGACGCTGGTGTAGTTCTGTTGTTCCAAGAAGTATAACCGCACAGCCTGCACTAGCCGCTTCAAATGCTGTAAATCCGTAATGTGTAACAATCAAATCATATTCAAAAAGCTTTTCACTTAAATTTTGTACTGTTAAAATAGGCTTTATATATTTAGAAAGTTCTTCCGGTATAAACTGCTTTACATTTTCCAAACTGTTTACAATAACGGTAACATAAATATTGCAAGAAGCCAAAGCTCTGGCTGCTGGAAAAGTAAGTCCTGCAGGATCTTCGCCACCTAATGAAACTAAAGCTGTATGTATTGCCACAATATTTGTTGACTGATTTTTATGTTGTTCAGGCAATGAAATAAAGCCAGGTTCTGTAAGATTAGCTTTTCTAGATAAATTTACAGATGGAATTATATCTAAGACATAATCTGAATATGCAACGTCTTCTCGTCCTTCGTCTATTGTTGCTATAATTTTATCTTTTGGAAGAAGAGCTACTATTTTGTCATCAGTTTTAAATAAATCTGTAACGATCAAAGAATAATCTGTAATATTTGAAGCATCTTTTACTATTTGCCAATCTTCAAGACCGTTTGTTTTATATTCTTCAACAAGGGCTTGTGTCTGCTCCAATGTAAAATCTCTTGGAATAAAAACATCTCCACCAGTTTTTACAGCAAGCGAAAGGCATCTTCTTAAATGTCCTGTGCCTTTGCCTTTTACAACACTTGGAATAAAAATTACTGGATTTTGCACTGAATCATTTTTAAAGCCACTCAAAATTTCTTCTGTTGTATAAGGTTTTTCTATTTTTTGTTTTCCTGAAATTGCTCTTACTAAAGCGTGTGCCCTTCTGTAGTCAGCAGGGGTGTCTATTGTTGTTATTAAATCTGGATAGCTCCATCTAGCAGGAGACTTTAAAAACACAGCTGAGAATTTATCTTGATGATTATATAAAGCAGGTCCTACATGCTCGTGGTCATAAGGCAAATCTGTTTGAGTTCTTGCTCTTAATAAAGAATGCGCGTTAAATACTTCAATACCTGAACCATGTGGAAGGTTTGACCAAGTTATGTAATCTACTGGTGAAGTGCTTTCTCTTTGTAGATATTCATCAAGAAGCGCTTGAGCCGCTTCATAAAAAAGGAACGGATTGTCAGCTGTTGCACGTATTACAACATCAGCTTTTGATAATTCAATTACTTTGCAGAATCTGTCAAGAACATCTTCTTTAGAACCTGCGAAGAAATCCCATTTGCATTTTTTTGCCACAGGCTCAAGCTCTGGAGCGCTGTCTGTGTCTGTAGCCAAATAATATTTATCAGCCTTGACTTCTTTCATTGCCGCAAGAACCCACTCAAGAACAGTTTTGTCTCCTAATGGCAACAACGCTTTTCTTGGCAGTCTTGTTGAAGAAAGCCTGCACTGAACAATGAGCACTTTTTTTAATTTTTTCTTTCCAAATAACTTTTCTAAAAATTTCATTTTATTTTGCCCCAGTTTTCTATAAGGGAAGCTGCATCTAATTTAAACCTATATTTATTTTCATTCGTCCATTTTCTTGCGTCGTTAAACTGCTTTAATGTTTCTGAAAATCCGCAAGATGAACGGCTCTTAAAAGCAAAGAATGATGACTTAGGAATTTCCGCATGGTCTGTTTTAAAAACAGGCAGCAAATTCTTCAAGTAGAATCTCAAGTAAGAAAGGTTTGCTGTTTGGTCTTCTGAAGGAACATCGCCGCTGTAATAAAATTGAAAAGAAGAAGCAATGCTTATTTTTTCACCCCAAAGCCACGCTCTAAAAGACAAGTCTAAGTTCTGCCAGTAAGGTGTTTCAATTGTGTAATCGGCACCTCCTAAGCGAATATATTTTTCTCTGTCGTAAAAGCCCACCATGTCATAAGGATAAAGAGTTGCAGAACCGTTTGCAATAGACATTGTGGAATTTACATTAAAAACAGATTTGCTTGAGCTTGGAATAAAGTTAGCAGGAAGAGGCTGTTGAATTGATGTTATAAGGCGTGGAACAATGCAATAGCTTCTAAGGCTTGCAAGTTTTTTTGCAATTGATGAATTAAAAGGAATTTCTTCCATGCACAAATCATCTTGAAGAACTAAAACATAAGGGCTTGTTGTTTCTGACATGCCCATGTTAAGCAAGTCGCCAGGGGTAACTTTTTCCAATGCAATTATAAACTGCACTTGCGGGAACTGCCTTGAGATTTGGTCTGTGTTGCAGACACCTATTTGCTCTTCAACGCAGATTATATGTTCAAAGCCACATTCTAATAAATTTGATAATATTCTAGAGCGGTACTGATTGCCGCTTCTTGAAAATACAATGCAAGTCACAGGCATTGTCACTTTGTCAAGTTTTTCCGTTCCGCCCAAGACAGTTCTGTTTATTTGCCTTGCGTTAAAAGTTGAAGGTATAGTATTCATCGCAACCCCCGCATTTATTTTCATATTTCTTTTCTATTTGAGCTTTTACAAATGGTCTAAACTTTTTCCAAACAGATTCCAGCCCTTCTGTAAGAACATTTCCAATTGTTCCTTCAAGCAAATGCTCCCTGCATAAAGGAACGCTTCCGTCTTGTAAAATTGTCATGTCGCGTTTTATATGCCAGCAAGTGTTTCTTTCCAAAGGCGACAAGTCAGCAGGCTTTTCATCTTTTAAAAGTCCGCAGAATGAATCAAACTTTTGAATTATAAGATTGCCTTTTGAAGCGTTGCTTTTTTCATGGTAAAACCTGTAGAAACCTTCCAGCTCGTCTTCGTTTTCATTCACCCTTAAAAACTGAGGGTAAACATTTCCTGCAAAATATTCCTCTAAAATTGAAATTGAATCAACTGCTTTTGAATAGTTGCTCTTTTCCATTGAGTTTTCTTCAAAGCCGTGCATTGTGTTGTATTTTTTTTCAGTGAACGCGTCTATTGAAATTATCCAGGAGATTTTATTTGATTTTCCAATGCTTGATATTTTTGACGCAAGCTCTGTTGTTACCAAAGTTCCATCAGTTTCTATTAAGACAGAAAGCCCTTCGTATTTTAGAACTTCCTCTATGTATTTTTCAAAGTCAGGTGCTTCCAAAGCCTCGCCCCACGCGCTTAAACCAACAACGGCATTTTCAGAAAGCGCGCTTATTTGAGAAACTATAGATTTGAATTGCTCCAAGCCCATAGCTTTATTTTCATTGCCAGGAATATTGTTTGGAAGAAAGCCGTACTTGTTTTTATATTCTTTTGGATAAGGGCAGTATTTACATGTGCCTTTGCAAGAAGATGAAATCTGAATGTTGTAAAAGGCCGGCACAGTCTGCTGAACTTCCGCTGATTTTTCTGCAATTTCAGAAAGCGGTTGTGAAGTAAAAGGAGCATTTGTTTTTTTTGCAATTTCGTAAAGCTCTTTGCAAGCAATGTAATTTGATTTTGTTGAGCAAGAGAAGTCCAGACGTAAAAGCCGCCAGTCTTTTGGGGCAATTACAGTTTCTATTTCAAATGAGTTTATGTCGCCCTTCATTACAGAAAAAATGCTTGTCTTTGAAACTTCTTTATCACCTTCTGATTTTTGTATTCCGTCAGCAAGGGAGCTTATTATGTTCAAAGCGCCAGACGCAATTACTTCCGGGGCAAAACCATAAGGGTAGCCGTCAGCGAATGTATATTCCGAAAGATATTTTATATGCGAGCTTACAACTTCGCGAGTTAAGTCTATGTCTAAAAACGGACAGTTACCAAATGAATAAACAACAAAGTCTGCCTTGACTGATTCAGTCTTTGTTGCAAGAAAGTGCAGCATTTTTGAAGTTGTCCATTCTTCTGAAGCGACCGTTACATTTGCAAAAGTTCCATTTTTTTTGAAGTCAGAAACAGCATTATTTACCGCAGTTTCTTCTGATTTGTCAGTTAAAACCGCAATTTCCGAGTTATTTTCAATTTTAGAAGCCCAGCTAAGGGATAAATCGAACGCAGATTGAGAATTGAATGATTTTTCAAATTGATATTTGCTTTTTGAGGCAACATATAAAAAAACTATAGTTTTCATCTTTTATAGTATCGGAGAATAACTTGTACAAATTAAACGGAATGTTTATTATATCGATAAAAGTTAAACATAATATTGTTGTAAAAATAAAATTAAGATTTTTTTGCACCACTATAGCCACTCGGTCAGCAACAGATAGGGAACCTGCCGTGGCTCTAGCGGCAAAGGCGGGCTGAACGGGGCGAGAGTGGCACCCTATCTATTGTGGGTGGAGTTATTTATTTATAATAAGAACTGCCGCTTAGATTTTTTACAACAATATTAAATTGATCAGATTATAAGAAAAACATTTCTTTTAATTTGTTAAAAAAAGAGATGGAAAGGCAAGCGCAGGAGGCGCGCTCTAATAATTGCAAGAATTAACACTTGCAATTTAGCTACAAAGATAATTCTTGCTGCAAATAAAAATACATGGACGTATTTTTATTTGCATGGGTGGGGAAAATTGGAAGAAGATAACGTTTTTACTGTTAGTCAATTAACTGGATTGATTAAGACTATGCTTGAAGGGAGCTTTTCTTCGGTGTCGCTTAAGGGGGAAATCTCTAACTTTAGGCCTAACGCCAGCGGGCATTTGTACTTTGTGCTTAAGGACAATGAAAGCCAAATCAGCGCTGTAATGTTTCGCGGAAGAGCGGCATCTTTAAAGTTCACTCCAAAAGACGGAACTCTTGTGCAGGTGCATGGGCAAATCACAGTATACCCTCCTCATGGCAACTATCAAATCATAATTACATCTATGATTCCTTCTGGTGTTGGCGGAATTATGGAGATGATTGAAGAACGAAAAAGAAAGCTTGCGGCAGAAGGACTGTTTGACTCTAAAAGAAAAAAGCCACTTCCGTTCTTTCCAAAGACAGTTGGTGTTGTAACAAGCCCAACAGGTGCTGCTTTACGCGACATTCTTCAAATAACAAAAAGACGAAACGACAAGGTTTCTGTAACAATATTTCCAGCTCTTGTACAGGGGGACGGTGCTTCAGAAACAATTGCCCATCAAATTGAAGTTGCTAATAAATACAAAATGTGCGATGTGCTAATAGTTGGACGCGGCGGCGGCTCTTTGGAAGACCTTTTGCCTTTTAGCGAAGAAAAAGTTGTACGCGCCATTGCCAATTCAAAAATTCCTGTAGTTTCAGCTGTAGGACATGAAATTGACTGGTCACTAAGCGACTTTGCCTCCGACGAACGCGCTCCGACGCCCAGCGCCGCCGCTGAACTTGTAGTGCCATTAAAGCAGGACATTCTTAGCAATATAGATGAAAAGAAAGACGAGCTTTATAGAACTATAGAAAACAAAGTGCAGAACTTACGCCTTATGGTAAAATCATTCACACCGCAGAACATGGAGCTACAGTTCAGGACAATAGAGCAGCCTCTTATGGTGCGCTATGACAACGCAAAACAAGCTCTTTTAGACAACATGGCAGACAAGCTCACTGACTACAGGCAGAGGATAAAGAACTGCACAACGGTGCTTGAAACTTGCAACCCTCAGACAATATTCGACAGAGGCTATTCCATGGTTACAGATTCTGTCACCGGAAAAGTCATTAGAAGCTATACAGAAGTTAAAGCCGGAAGTAAAATCAGCATAAGACCTGCAAAAGGCTATATAAAAGCTGATGTTACAAATGTAAACAAAGAGCTGCCTGTTACTCAGGAAGCCGCAACAAAATAACAGGAGTTAAAACATGAAAAACTTTGAAGAAAACCTACAGAAACTTGAAGACCTAAGCTCATCAATAAAAAAGAGCGACATTACTTTGGAAGAAGCCCTAAAGGATTTTGAAGAAGGCATAAAGCTTGCAAAGGGCATGGAAAAAGAAATTGACAGCATAGAAAGCAAGATTCAGATTCTTATGAAGGAGCCTGATGAAAGCGCAGCGCCAGAAACACCACCTGAACTTGACCTATTCTCCGGCTCGTCTGAAATTAACGGAACAAGAAACATGTAAAAGAAAATACGTCCATGTATTTTCTTTTACGGCAAGAATTATCTCTGGGAAAAAAATGCAAGTGGTAATTCTTGCTATATAAGAGCGCACATCCTGTGCTTACCGTTTTTCTAAATAGACGAACACAAGGCATCAAACCATTGGGTCCTGCGCGGCTCTGGTTGTGTTTTATAAAAATAATGGAGAATAAAATGTCCGAAGAAAATTCACAATACAATTCAAGACGGCCTGTAAAAATGCTGAACGCGGAAGTCGCAAGAAAAATTGCGGCGGGCGAAGTCATAGACAGGCCTAATGCTATTGTACGTGAGCTTATGGACAACGCAGTAGACAGCGGGGCTAAAAACATAGCTGTTGAAATTACTGGCGGCGGCATTGAAAAAATCCGCATTGTTGACGACGGATGCGGCATGACAAAAGACGACCTTTCTTCTTGCGCACGACCTCACGCTACTAGCAAAATAACAACAGAAACTGACTTGCTGCACCTTTCCACATTGGGCTTTAGAGGTGAAGCACTTTCTTCTATGGCAGCTGTAAGCCGTCTTGAAATTACAAGCGGCGGTTGGAAAATGAACGCGTCTGTTACAGAAGACCATTTGCTAACACCTGCGGCAAACACAAAAGGCACTATTGTCCAGACAGCGGGGCTTTTTGAAAACTTTCCTGCCCGTCGGTTATTTTTAAAACGTCCTGCAAGCGAAGCGGCTTTATGCAAAAATATGTTTATAGAAAAATCACTGCCACGTTCTGACATTTCATTTTCTTTTTCTGTTGATGGTGATGAAAAAATAAACCTTCCTGCAAACCAAACTTCCACTCAAAGATTTTGCCAAGCGCTTAACATTTCAGAGCCTGAAGATTTGTTTTATGAAGTTGGCGCTGGAGAAAAGGACTGGTCATTCAAAGTAATAATTGGTGAGCCGTCTGTAACCCGCGACACAAGAAAAGATATTTACATTTATGTTAACGGCCGTCGTATTCAAGAATACAGTTTAATGCAGGCAATTGAGTACGGCGGTCAAGGCTACTTTCCAAACGGCCTTCACCCTGTTGCTTGCCTTTTTGTTACAATAGATTCTTCTCTTGTTGACTTTAACATTCACCCTGCAAAACGTGAGGCTCGGTTCAAGGACATTGCGCCGCTACACCATGCAGTCAGCACAACGGTCAGAAACTTTTTTAAGCAGTACACTGTAAAAAATATTCTTCATGAAAATGACGCGGCTCCGGTAAACGCCTCTTTTGATTTTGCAAACAACAAAGAAAATTATGTTGAATCTTCAGTTTCTTACAACGATGTAAAGCGTGGCGACTGGAGGTCTAGATTTTTTAATTCAGACAAATCTAATGTTTCAGACTACCAGTCGGAAGTTTCTGAAAACGATGATGTTTTGTCTAAAAAACAGCTTTTTATAAATCAAAATGAAGGCTTTCATGAAAACTTACGAACGTCAGTTAGTCAAAATGATGGCAACTTACGAACGTTAGTTAGTGAAAATGATGGCAACTTACGAACGTCAGTTAGTCAAAATGATAATATTCATAAAAACTCACGAACGTTAGTTAATGAAAACAGCGCAAATAATGGACAATTTACCGCAGACAAACGACCGTTAGTTAGCAACAACGACGATTCTCAAAATCACGAACGACCGTTAGTTAGTACCGGCAGTACACCTCAAGACAACATACAAACGTTAGTTAGCCAGACAATTGAAGACGGTGAAGAATCAAATATCAACATAAATGAAGAAAATTCAAGCTACAATAAAAACAGACTTTCACATCAGTACGACATAAACAACAAGTCTTTTAAATTCATAGGCTCGGCTTTAGGCACATTTCTTATTGCAGAAAAAAACGACACGCTTTATATAATTGACCAGCACGCGGCACATGAAAGAATTCGCTTTAATGAAATAATGGCGCATGGCGGTGAAAAGCAAGCGCTTCTTATACCATACACTTTGGAAACTTCAAGCGGCAGTGACGACAACTATTTGGAAAGCATAAAAGAAAAACTTACTGAAGCGGGCTTCACTGTAAAAAACTGCGGCAACGGCAAGTGGGAATTTTACTCAGTTCCTGTAAGATGGAAAGGCACAGAAACTGACTTGTTCCACGATTTGCTAGATAAAAGAATTAGCCCTGACGAAGTTATAAATTCTATTGCGGCCACAACTGCATGTAAAGGCGCTGTAAAAGACGGCACTGTTCTAGACGACATTACGGCTTCTAAAATTGCGGAAGAAGCATTGATGCTGCCTGACCCTCACTGCCCTCATGGCCGGCCAATCTATACTGCTATTACACGTGAGCAACTGTTCGCTCTAGTAAAAAGAACGTAATGAATATTTTTAGGGCATCTCAAAAAGCTTTAGTTTTTTGAGGCTCCATTTATATATAAAAAGCTTTCTTTATAAAATTATTCCTTGCCCAAAGAAAGCACTCGGTTGTATTTATTAAGCTCTTTTATTATGTCCCAGTGGAAGTCAAGTCCGCTTGGTGGGAATACTGGCG
>Ga0172378_10003727_pt1 | contig 14314 bp, 11 predicted proteins | sample GrowelOW332metaG_FD_119755 | JGI IMG/M metagenome (GOLD analysis project Ga0172378, IMG submission 119755) | Groundwater microbial communities from an aquifer near a municipal landfill in Southern Ontario, Canada - Pumphouse #3_1 metaG | ecosystem: Environmental > Aquatic > Deep subsurface >... | reverse complement strand
TCGTAGACGAGCAGCGCGTGGTGCATTCCGCCGGCGCGCGCCCAATCCTTGATAAACTGCTCGAGCGGACGCGTCGGCATAAACCAGCCGTTCACCCTTCCCGCGTGACGATTGGTTTCACCGACACCGGTGAGCGAGCCGCGGCAGACTATGAGCCGGAAGCGGTCGTAGTCCTGCGGGGCTATGCAGACGAGCGCCGCCTCACCCTCGCGGTAGGTGCCGCAAAGCGACAGCGACGGCAGACGCTCGCCGTAATCCATACGGTTCACGACGAATTTCGCCTTATTCTGCGTACAGCGCGGATTCTGCTCGCCAGCACGCGAAAGATACATACTCGAGCCGCGCCAGTCGGGGCAGAAAAGCTCGGTGAACGACAGATACGGATATTCCGCGAGCAGCGTTCCGGCAAGCGCCGCCGTCAGCGCGTCTCCGTCGCCCGCGTAGCCGATGCCGTCGCGCATAGCTTTGCCTGCGCCGCTGTACGGTACGCCCCGAAAAATATTGTTCTTAGGCTCTGGAATAAAATTCATTGTGTAGGCGCTGAGCTTCTTTGATTTTATCCATTTGCGCAGTATAAGCTCGGCGCGCGCAGGCTCGGTATAATCGGCAAGACTCACCCCGTCGGTGATATACTGCGCCGTGTCGCGCTTATATTCCTCGGCGACCTCGTCGTCGGAAACATCGGAATATTTGCCGGGATCGAATTTTATCATTTCGATGCCAACAAGCTCGCGAAGCTTGTTTCCGCCGAGCTGAAAATCGCCCATACCCTTGAAGGTTTCGCCTACAACGCCGACGCGTGAGCTTTTGAACGCGCGAACCAGCTTCGCCGCGACCGCCGAGGTCACGACATGATCGTAAAGCTCGGCGTTATCGCTGTGCCCGGCGACAATATCGAAATGCTTGCCGCCGCGGTGAAGCATATTGCACATATCAAGAACCCCGCCGACGCCCTGATTATATATCATCTCGCTGGGCGAGCTTTCGCTGTCGTATATGTAATCGGGCGTCGCCGCGAGGACGATCACCGGTATCGCGGTGCGCGATAACGCATAGGATACCTCGAGCGACGGCGAATAGGAGAGGTGGAGCGTGACGATGGCGTCCACTCCTTCGACCTCAAAGAGCGAAACGGCGTCGTCGCATTCCTCCTTGACTCTGCAAACTGGGACATTGACGACCTCAAGCCCCCTCTCCGAGAGCTTTCCGGCGACAAGCGCGTGAAATGCCTCCGCGCCTATGCGAATATCCGGGAAATAATCGTCATATAATTTCAGATAGAGGGGCAAAAGCCCTATCTTCGCTTTGTATTTCATAAAAAATGTCCTTATGTCCGATTTTTTAAAAATCAATGAAAGCGCTTATCCTTTGGGCGTCAGCGCCCGACGGAAAAGCGTTAAACGGTTTTTCCGCGAGCTTCACGGCTCGCTTCGGCGTTGTTTTTGTATGCCTGTTCATAAAAATACATCTGGCTGTCAAGCGGCGCGGTGTCGGATATCACCCGCTCGTAGCTTCCGTTTGAGCAGAGCATACTCGATTTCACATTGTCGCGCAGAATGACGCGCGTCATCTCAAACAGAGTATCGGCTATTTTTTTATCGAGTATGGGGGTGATTATCTCGATGCGTCGTGTGGTGTTGCGCGTCATCATATCCGCCGAGCCTATGTAGACACGGCGCTCACTGGGTACTGAGCCGAAAATGAAGATACGCGAATGCTCCAGAAACCGCCCAACAATGCTGCGTATGCGGATATTGTCTGTTTCTCCGGGTATCCCTGGGAGCAGGCAGCATATGCCGCGCACGATAAGGTCGATCTTCACCCCCGCCTTCGACGCTGCGACAAGCCGGTCGATGACCTCCTTGTCGGTCAGACTGTTCATCTTTATACAGATGTAGGAGGCTTTTCCCTCTCGCGCGGCTTCGATTTCGGTATCGATTTCACGCAGTATTCCGCGTTTGAGGGTGTACGGCGCGACAAGAAGCGTTTTATATTCGGCGTCGGGTATGCCGAGCGTCATATTTTGGAAAAATTCCACGGCGTCCGAGCATATGTCGGGGTTCGAGGTGATGATTCCGACATCGGTATAGAGCTTCGCGGTCTTTTCGTTATAGTTTCCGGTCGCAATATGCGTTGTGTACGAAATATGATCGCCCTTTTTCGTGGTTATCAGAGTGATCTTCGAATGAACCTTTAACGCGTCGATACCGTATATAACGTGACAGCCGGATTCTTCGAGCCGGCGCGACCAGTTGATGTTGTTGTTCTCGTCAAAACGCGCCTTTAGTTCAACAAGCGCCGTGACCTCGTGACCGTTTTCGGCGGCGTGGCAGAGCGACGATATAACCTCGGAATTATTGCTCAGCCTGTAAAGCGTGATTTTTATGGAAGCGGTGTCCGGATCGTCCGCCGCTTCGGAAAGAAGCTTCAGATACGGCTTCATGCTGTAATAGGGATGCGAAAGGAAAATATCGCGCCGCGCCGCAATATCGGCGATGCGCTCTCCGCCCGAAAGCCCGGGGGCTGTCTGCGAAACGAGCGGCGCATAGGTGAGCGCTCCCGCAGTATCCGGTATAAGGGGCGCAAGGTCGTCTGCAAACGACATATCGAGCGGAGCGGCGCTGTAATAATACTGCTCGGCACAAAGTCCGGCGCGTTCGATGAAATATTTTATCAGCTTGGGACTGCGCGAATACGGTCCTCCGTATGACTGCACGCAGACTGGCGCGAGCTTTTCGCGGCGTTTGATGATAAGCTTTACATAATCGCGGTAGTCGATATCGTCGTCCGAAAAATTATCCTCGACCTCAACGTCGGCGTTGCGGGTAATGCGGACTACGGCGCGTCCCGAAACGGTGTACTGCTTGAATATCGTACCGACATATTTGAGTATGACGTCCTCGGACAGCACATAATACGAATTTTTATCCTTATTTTCACCCGGTACGGTTATAACGCGGTCAAAAACGCTTGAAACCGGCACTATCCCGTAGCACGAGCGGTTGCCGTGAGTAAGCGAAACGAGGACGTACAGACGTTTGTTCTCAAGATGCGGAAACGGATGCTTTGCGTCGATGATCTGCGGGGAAATGATCGGCAGTATCTCGCGCTTAAAATAATTCTTGACGAATTTTGTCTGCGCCGGATTCATCGACTTTACGTCGAGCCGGCATAATCCCGCGCCGCAAAGAGACGTGTTGACGGCGTCGTAATATTTATCGCGCAGAGCGCAGATCGGGCGAGCCGCCGCATATATGGCGTCAAGCTGCTGCCGCGCCGTCATTCCGGTTTTGTTGTCGGTAAGCTCGCCCTCGACGAGCGAACGGTCATACAGACTGCCGGCGCGAACCATGAAAAATTCGTCCAGATTTGAATTGAAAATGGAGATGAAGCGCAGCTTTTCGAGCGTCGGGACGCGGTCGCTGTTTGCTTCCTCGAGCACTCGCAGATTGAATTTGAGCCATGAAAGCTCCCTGTTGATATAGTAATTCATAAAGGTTTTCCGATATGCCCCCGGCGGTTCATTCGGCGTTGTCCTCCTTTGCGGATAAGTTTTTAAGACGGCTCAGCAGATAGCCCTCGCGCAGTCCTCCGTTCGATATCACTATCTTCTCCGCTCCCATTTTTTTAATGATGCGGCGGTATACGGTGATTCCCGGTATAATCGTATGAAGCCGGTCGGGAACGGTGCGGATAAGCAGCTCCGCTTCCTTTTTGCCCGGTTCGCGCAGGCGGTGCGCGACCTCTCCGACCTCCTCGGCGCTCATCTGATAGCCGCGCTCGGGGCGGTCGTTGGGATAAAGCTGCGCGTGCAGACGTCCGAGAGCGCGGGCTGTACCGCCCACCAGATACGCGGTGTCGCCGTAGCCGCCCAGCCAATCGATATCGGCGAGGCTTTTATCGACGCTGACGCGTATTTCCTTTATCTCCTGCTTTTTCGGAAGTATTTCACCGACATATTTTTTATAAAGCGTCAGACAGCCGACGGACAGCGAGATTGCGCGCACAGCCATACCGTCGATAAAGCCGACAAGCTCGGTGCTGCCGCCGCCCAGATCAGCCATGACTCCGCAGCGGACGTCCTGCCCAAGTCCCCAGCGCAGACCGTCGAAGCCGAACAGCGCTTCATTTTCGCCGCTGATAAGGTCGATCGCAATTCCGGTGCGGTCGCGCACTATGCGTATGACCTCGTCGGAATTGTCGATAAACCGCAGACTCGCGGTAGCATAGCACATGAAAACGTTTGAACCGACGTTATCGCTCAGCTTTTTAAACGCTTCGAGCGTTTCGACGAGCTTAACGATGCCGCCGTCGCCCATGAGCGCTCCGTTTTTATAGCTTATAAGTCCGATGGTGGCACTTTCGCTCAGCACGAGCGAGAGCGCGGGCGCGGCGGACACCTCCGCGTCGTATATATTCATTTTCAGCGTATTCGATCCGATATCGACGACAGAATATCTCATTCTATAATTCTCCTTTGTCTGAACGCAGATACATCATCAGGTTTGAATATTCAGCGTATTTTTAATATATATGCAGACCGGCACATATGCCGGATATATTATTGACCTTACTTTATATTATACCATAAAAGCGATTTTATATGTTATAATTTTACACAAATTTAATAATTATTTATGTTTTATATCGGGCTTGATCAAAAAGTTTGTATTACACCCAAAAATCCGGAATAAAACTCTGATATATGTTTTTTATTTTGTTATTTAACGAACAAGACCCGATATAAGGCAACGGAGGAAATTATGATCAACATTATCTCGATGTTATTCAACTTTTTCGCGATGTTTCTGCGGGTATCGCAGACCAACTCGTTTCCGCAGCCGCTTGAACCCGCCGAGGAAGCCGAGCTTTTCCGGCGTATGAAGGCGGGCGACGACAGCGCGCGCTCAACTCTCATTGAACACAATCTGCGGCTCTGCGCACATATTGTTAAAAAATATTATATAGGAGCGAAAAATCAGGACGATCTCATCTCAATAGGCACGATCGGACTTATCAAGGCGATCGACAGCTTTGATGTTTCAAACGGCGCTCGTTTCGCCACATACGCCGCAAAATGCGTTCAGAATGAAATTCTGATGTATTTCCGATCGCAGAAAAAATTATCGGCGGAGGTTTCCATCAACGAAACGCTCGATTATGACCGCGACGGAAATCCGCTTACATATATCGACATAATCGCCTGCGACGATACCATAGCCGACGATTTAGACCTTCGTCTGCGCAGTGAAAAGGCGATTTCGATCATTAAAAACCGTCTGACGCCGCGTGAACGCGCCATCATCGTCCTGCGCTACGGACTCGGCAAAGCGCCGCCAGCTACTCAGCGTGAAATAGCCGCGCGGCTTGGCATTTCCCGCTCCTATGTTTCAAGAATCGAAAAATCGGCGCTCGACAAGATAAAGGATTCGTTGTGAATACCCGTGCGTTATCACATTGAACCCGCATATATTCATGGCTGGCTGACAATTTTACGGCGGGCAAGCATTTTTTATTAAATTGATTTTAATAACCATACTCACCGGCTATTGACACGGCGCGTTTTTTGTTTTATAATGGTTGATATGGCGGCGCGGACAGGTATTGCGCGTCGCGCCGGAAACAGTTCTGATGTAATAACGGGAGTTTAAAAGCTATGAAAAAAATCCTCTGTATCGGCAGCGTCACCGCCGATCTCATGCTCTCGCCCGTCGATTCTCTTCCCGAGAGCGGAACGCTCGCCGCTATCGAACATATGCTTGTAGTCCCCGGCGGCTGCGCTTCGAATACCGCCGTGGACATTGCCAAACTCGGCGGAAATTCGGCGCTTTGCTGTAAAATCGGACGCGACAGCTTCGGAGATATGGTTATTTCGTCATTCGAACACGACGGAGTCGACGTTTCGCCCGTAGTTCGCGGCGATACCCCGACCACGACCTCGGTGGTCTGCATTTCAAGCTCGGGCGAACGCAGCTTCATCTATTATCCCGGCTCTGCGGCGGCTCAGACATCGGATGATATTCCGCGCGGCGCGGTTGACGCCGCCGATATAATATTCGTCGGCGGCGCGGAGCTGCTCGCTTCATTCATCGGTCAGCCCTGCGCGGATTTTTTCGCCCAATGTCAGTCTGACGGCAAATTCACAGCGCTTGATACCGCATGGGACTATCGAGGGCGTTGGATGCTCGATCTCCAACCGGTGCTGAAATACACCGATTTATTCATGCCGAGCGAAAGCGAAGCCGAAATGCTGACCGGAACAAAGGATCTCGACAAAATGGCGGACGAATTTTTCCGTCTGGGCGTCAAAAACGTTATAATCAAAGCTGGCAAACGCGGCGCTTACATCTGCGAGGGCGGGCGCGAACGCTATATGTCGCCTGCTCTGCCCGAGAAAGCAAAGGTCGATACCACCGGCGCGGGCGATTCGTTCTGCGCAGGTTTTCTCTACGGCATCGCCGCCGGCTTCGATTATGCCGACAGCGCGGTAATTGCGAACGCCGTCGGCGCTCACAGTATCGCCAAAATGGGCGCGACCTCAGGAATTCCCACGATCGAGGAAATTTATTCGTATCTTGACGGACTGAATATCCGTATTGACAGACGATAATTTAACAAAAAGGAGCTATAAACATATGCTTTGCAATCTCAATGACGTTTTATATGATGCTAAAAAAAATAAATACGCGGTAGGACTTTTCAACACGGTATGCCTTGAGATGGCGGAGGGCGTCATCGCCGCCGCTGAGGAAACGCGCTCGCCGGTCATCATCGGCACGGCCGAGGTGCTGCTGCCCTTCTCCGAGCTTGAACAGCTTTCGTACCTCATTCTTCCCCTTGCGAAAAAGGCGAGCGTTCCGGTCGTCGTGCATTTTGACCACGGTCTGACCACAAAACGTATTTATCAGGCGATGGAGCTTGGTTTTTCGTCGATAATGTACGACTGCTCCACACTTTCATATGAAGCTAACATCGACGAGCTGCGCCGTGTGGTGGCGGACGCTCATTCGCGCGGCGTTTCGGTCGAGGGCGAGCTTGGTCACGTCGGCGCGAACGACGCCGAGCATGGCGGCGAAACGGACAGCGACAGCTCGATTTATACCCAGCCCGAACAAGCGGTCGATTTTGTACGCCGTACAGGCGTCGACGCCCTCGCCGTCGCTATCGGCACAGCTCACGGCGCGTATAAAAAGAAGCCTAAGCTCGATTTCATCCGCCTTGCCGAAATCGCTGAGGCTGTAAGCGTTCCGCTCGTGCTTCACGGCGGCTCGGGTCTTTCGGACGATGATTTCCGTCGTTCAGTCGCTGGCGGCATCGCTAAGGTAAATATTTTCACCGATATCAACAACGCCTGCGCCGCCGCGTCCTACAACACCTATGCGCAGGCTCTCGGACAGGGCAAAACGCTCGGTCAAACCGACGTCATGAGAGCCATGGTCGCCGCCGTCAAAGCCGAAACCGAAAAGAAAATGACGCTTTTCGGCAGCTGCGGCCGCGGCTAAGGGACAGAAGTTACGTTTGGGGCGGGAGGTCGCCCCCTGCCGTACATTATGTAGTTATATTTTTATAAAAACCAAGCATAGTGGTAGGTCACTATGCTTGGTTTTTATGTTATTTGATGATATTTTATATAAGTCCATATTTTTGCGCGATTAGCAGCGCACCGCTGTCGGCGGACGAGCCGGAGATGATTTTGTAGGTGCGTGAAGCTCCGGCGGCAAGACGCCCACAGCAATCCGGCGCGCTCGACGTAAGCTCGTGCAGATGGGTGGCGAAAACGCACATACTCCCCATCGAAGCGACGCGGTGCAGCCAATTGTTCGCCAATTTCTCCGCGTCCGATGCTGAAGTGGAGGAATAAACCTCGTCGCACAGCACAAGCGAACGCTCTCCGAGCGTCGGGAGCATATCGGCAAGATACCGGCATTCCTCCTCGAGTCTGCCCTCACGGTTCTTGACGTCTGTGCGGGTTAGCGACGCCGGAAACGCCGTATTGATATTATCGCACGGCACAAGCGACGCGCTTTTCGCCGGAACGGGCAGTCCGCTCTGAAAAATCAGCCATACTGTGCCGAGCGCACGCAGAAACACAGTCTTTCCGCCGCTATTCGGACCGGTCAGAATATACAAACGCTTTGTATCTCCTGCAATATCTCCAACAGCGTCGGCGGGGGCGAAAACCGCATCGTTTTTGACGATATCGGCAAAGGCTTTTGTATAAAGCATTGACGGATCGTAAATACCGCTCACGCGCGAGCTGCACTCAGCTATCTCGGGATAGCAAAAATAAGCGCCGTGCGAGCGCAGATCGTCGATATAGGCGCACGCCGCGCTCAAAAACGCGAGATCGGCGGCGTTAGGCAGCAGCACTTCAAGCCGCGAATAGAAATAATTATCAACGCTCGCCTTAGAGCTTTTAAGCGCTGAGTTCATCACCTCGCCGAGCGCTTCATTGAGAGCGTTATTGAGCGCGGTGCGCCCGCCGTAATTTTTATCGCCGCCGTAGCGCGTCAAGGGCGCCATGCAGACGAAGCCGTCGTCATTGAAATCGAGCCGGAATAGGCGGTCTAAAAAATCGCCGGAGCGGTAGGGACGGTCGTTTATGCGCACCAATCCTGCTTCGAGCGGCTTTAACGACGAGGAGAGATTCACCCCGAGGGTAACGCTTTTCACGTTCGACGCCGTCGCGTTGAGCCGCTCCAAATTCTCGCTTAGCGACCGAAATTGCTCCGACGCGCGCTCCTCGCGGCAAAGCTTAAAATAATCGTCGAATACCGAATCGGTAGCGCCGAATTTTTCAGCTTCCAAGCAGACATAATCGACAAACGAGGTATAAAAACGCGCGTCGAGCAGCGTTATAAACTGATTTTCGCGTTTGGTGCTCCGTTCGCGTCGCATAAAGCCGTATTCGCGAGCGCGCTCGCCTATCTCGCGAAGAAATTCGCCGAATCCATCGGTTTCAGACGCCGCACGGACGATACGCTGACGTTTTAATAGCTGCTCGCGCTCCGCTGTAAAGGCAAACGCCGCACCGAGCGAAGTCACGGCGGGAAAAGCGGTCAGATCGGCAAAACGCAGTACATCCGAACCGTCCGATTCGCCGAGCCCGATGAAAGAGTAGCTCATTTATGTATACTCCTTTACATTTATGATATTTTTAACATTTTTATCACATTATCAGTGCGGGATTTAACAGACTGACGAAAAAATCGAGCGCTCCCGCGTTCAAAAGCAATTGTCCGGCGCTCACCGAAATTATCAGCACAGCAATATTTATGATCAGATAGACCGATTTTTTATACCCGAACGACGTCCATACATCGCAATATATGTAAATTGGTATCCCGGTCAATACAACGGTCGGAGCGGTATACATCATCAGCCCCAGCGGAGGAAAAAACGACATTATAAACCACATCGCCCACATCGGCAGAATCGGACGCATTAATCGTGCACGGCAGGTCGCGATGTAATGCTTTTCGCCGCGCAGCGACATTATAAAATCCCTTGTACTCATAAAACCACCAAAAAGTTCGATATAAGCAGTTTCACCGCCGCGTGAACAATTGCCGATATGCCGTACATAACCGCGAGCGCGGCGACGCTCACCGCGGCGATCAACGCAATCGAATAGCCGCAGCGATGCCAAATTTTACAATACAAATAGAACACATACGCGGTGAAAAGTCCCATGAACGCCATAAACGGACGCAAAAAGCCGACGGCGGAAAGCATCATTAAAAACGCATCAATATATAAGGAGCATAGCTTTTTCGCGGGTGAACCGTAAGGCTGAGCGATATAGCAGCACTCGCCATGCTCCGCGTATAAGCGCAAATCGCCGAGCGAACGCCGCACACTGTCAAATACCATCCCCGCCATAATCTCATCTCCAAAATATTCATACTTTATATAATTATAGCATACTATTATTAACAATTCAACCCGCGTTATCTCCATTATTATAGTGGTATTGCACATAAAAATATAACAATTATGTGACAACAGACAAAATCCCGTACAATTAACATTGCACGGGATTTTATAATGTATGAATTATTGTATAAAACCGCGTTTCTTACTCCGCGTTTTTACCATCGAGCCAAGTACGGCGCACCTTTTCGTAGGTTTCGTCCGGAATATCCGGCTCGCCATAGGACGAGCGTGGGAGGAGAGCGCCGCCGGCGACATCGGGGGTCGTGCAGGCGTTGTCATGGCGGTATTTATCGCGCTGAGCGGGATCACGCAGATCCGGCACATCAATCGGAATATTGCCGTTAAGCACCGAGCGATAGGCGAGTATTCCGCATATGCCCATATCCACCGCGTGATAAACGTCGATCGACCATTCCTTGCCCTCATCGCGGCCAAGACATTTTTCGATGAAGAAATGGGTCGAATAGAAATCGCTGCCATTGTGAGAGCCGAATTTTTCGGCAGCTTCCGCCGCGATATGCTTCTCGGGATCATAACGGCTCCACTGTCCCTGACAAAGCTTGTCGTTTTCCTGCCACATATTGAACGCAGGGGGATCGAGGCGTCCCGATTCCATCATACCCTTTTGACCGTAAATTTCATAGTTTATGCTGCCCGGCTCTCGCTTCAGATCGCCGTGTATGCTTTTGCAGACCGCGCCATTATCGAGCGTGACTATCTCAAGCCCCGCTCCGCGCCATGCTCCGACCTCCTCAAGACGTTTCTGCGGAGGACACTCGAAGCCGACCACCTTGACCGGACGGCGGCCTGATATCATGAGCATCGGGCCTAAGCTGTGCGTGCAGTAGAAATTTGAGTGCATACGGTTGCGCCAATGATCGCGCTCGCCGTAGGTGATGCCCGGCCAGATGGCGGAGCAGTCGTGGATATATTCGCCCTCCGCATACATAATATCGCCGACAGCGCCCGCCTTATATTTCTGCCACATCTCAAAGGTGTGCTGCATATAGCAGTAGTTTTCGGCGTAAGCGTACACCTTGCCGGTTTGCTCGACCGTTTCGATAAGCTCGACAGCCTGCGCCATGGTTTCGCAGGGCAGCACCTCGGACATAATATGCCGCCCCGAACGGAGAAGGCGAACGCCGAATACGCTGTGTTCGTTCGCATAGTTCGCCATGATAACGGCGTCCATGTCATGATTGAAAAAGTCCTCGAAATTGAGGTAGAGCGCGACCTTCACGCCCAATTCCTTCGCGCGCTGACCGACACTGTCGAGCAGCGGCTGATATTTGTCGCAAACGGCGACAAGCTCGGCGTCGGGATGATTGAAAAGTACCTCGATCATCGTTCTGCCGCGCGCGCCGCCGAATACACCGACCTTCAGCTTTTTAGACATAAAAAAGCACCACCTTTTTAATATATTTACTATATTGATGTTACGGGAAAGCTTGCCGTATCACTATCCGGCTTTGATATAAACAAATTTGTTTATATCAAAGCCGGATATAAACCGGGATTACATTGTCAACAGAAGTCTATTTTTTGGTATATACTGACAGTATAGCATATACTCAACCAAATTGCAATAGCGGAATTATTCTATGGGACAGTAATTCTCCGAGCGTCGTCACATTTTCGTTTGAGCGGCATTAAAATTAATTAAATACGCGCAAACGCTTGACACAAAGCCGTAACGAGTGTAAAATACTTATGAAATGAATTTGTAAAAAAATGAAAGGGTAACGAAAATGCTTAAAGGAATTTCACCGCTTATATCGCCTGTGCTGCTCAAGGTGCTCTGCGAAATGGGACACGGCGACGAAATCGTCATCGCCGACGCCAATTTTCCGACCGAAAGTATCGCGAAGGAAACCATCGCCATACGCGCCGACGGTATACCCGCGCCCGCCCTGCTCGACGCAATCTTATCGCTCGTTCCGCTCGATCAGTACGACGCGAAGAATTTTATACTGATGGAAGTAGTCCCCGGCGACACCTATGTACCGGAAATCTGGGCGGATTATGAACGTATCCTGCATGATCATGAGCCGTCGGCAAAAATCGAACATATCGAGCGTTTCGCATACTATGAGCGCGCGAAAAAAGCATACGCCGTCGTGGCGACCGGCGAGAGTGCGCAGTACGCGAATATTATCATCAAAAAAGGCGTTGTCAAGGCGTAAAATATTTTCCGAAACAAAAATTCCGTACGTTTTTTATGCGTACGGAATTTTTGCGGAGTTGTATAAAATGATGTGATTCGCCCGGCGCTGTTTAAATTATCCCCGCTTTTTGATTATGAACGCCGCGCCAGCCACGGACACTATTGAAGCTAAAACCGCGACTGCCGCAAAATCGGAGGTCTGCGCCGCGCTTACGCTTTCGGTGGGAGTCTGCTCAACCGTCGGATCTTGTGCCGCCGGTTCTTCTTCGATCACAACCGGAGCGTCGAGCGTGAGATACGCCCACCCGCCGTAATCATATGAAGCGCAGCCGACCTGACCTTGCTGATTGAACCAGCAAAGCTGAGCAAAATCGCCGCCGTCGGCATCGTTATCGATCGGAACGCAGGACATACCTAAAACCGCGCCGGCAGCCGGTGTGAATTCAGGAACCTGCTTCTGAAATACCGACCACGGAACCGCGATCTCGATCGACCAGCCGCCGTCGGTCACAACAGCCGCGTATTTAAACACCGGATACTGAAGCGTTTCCTGCGTTGTCGCGCTTTCGTCATTTATACGAACCGAAACCGCTCCGCCCGCTTTACCGTTATTATCGCCTATCGTGTAGAAAATGTGATGACTGTAACCGCTTGGATTGATGGTGCTGTCGTCGTCGGCTACCTGAAGGAAAATAAGATTGCCGTCCGCGCCCGACCACGGAGTATCGCTCGAGCCGCCAAGGACGACATCGTCGTCAGCACGGTTTTCATATATGTAAAAACAGTTTTCGTCCCACATATAACGGATTTCAGTCGAAAAATCCGACGCATTGCGTTCGGATTCCCATGCTCCCTGATACACGCCGTATTCATTTACGACAGGATCGTCGAGCGTTATAGTGAGCGCTGGAGCTAAACTCCATTCGGCAGCGTCAGCCGTTCCGTCGATAACAGGCGTGCCATATGCGGCGTCCTCTTTAACGCTGTCGACCCAATGCTGTCCGCTCGTAACGTTAGCCGCATATGCTGGAAGCGCGAGCAAAGCCGCGGCAATAAATATCCCGAGTATTTTTTTCATTATAATATCCCCCAATCAATATTTGTATAACTGATTTACTATTAAATTATAACAGATAAGCTTTTTAAAAGCAATAGCACTTAATCACAATCATTATCTGTATATTTTGGTTGATATTTATAATAACAACGGGAGCGAACCCAAACGGCTCGCTCCCGATTTTTTATTTTTCTCTGTAATCGAATACTCTCTTTGTTTTTTTCTCCGAGCGTGGCAGTCCGCCGATATCGACGCACTCGCACTCGATTTTTATTCCGATCCTGCTCTTGAACACCACCTCGACGCGCTCGGCGGTTTCGGCGCGGTCGTGTCCGTCCTTAACCTCGACCTTGATCGTCATAACGTCCTTGCCGTCGACATGATCGATGATAATCTGATATTCGCTCGATATGTTTCCGACGTCCTTCATAACGTCCTCGATTTGACCGGGGTAGATATTGACGCCCTTGACCTTGATCATATCGTCAGTGCGTCCGATTATGCGGTCGATGCGCGGGAAATCGCTGCCGCAGCTGCATTTTCCGGGTATTATGCGCGTGAGATCATGCGTGCGGTAGCGTATGAGCGGCGCTCCCTCCTTGACGAGCGTCGTGACGACAAGCTCGCCGTATTCGCCATCCGGCAGAACCTCGCCGGTAGCCGGATCTATTATTTCAAAATAAACATAATCGTCCCAATAGTGCATTCCCTCGTGCGCGGGGCAGTCAATAGCTATGCCCGGACCATAAATTTCGGTCAGACCATAGATATCGTACAGTTCGATTTTCAGCTCGTTGGCAATCCGCGCGCGCATAAGATCGCCCCAGCGCTCTGAACCGATGATTCCGCGGCGGAGGCTGATCTTGTCGCGCAGTCCGCGCTTTGAAACCTCCTCGGCGAGCAGCAGCGCGTAGGACGAGGTCGCGCAGATAACGGTGCTTTGCAGATCGACCATAAGCTGAAGCTGTTTTTCAGTGTTGCCCGGGCCTACCGGAACAGCCATTGCTCCGAGCAGCTCGCAGCCCGCCTGAAATCCGATACCCGCCGTCCACAGACCGTAGCCGGGCGTTATCTGAATCCTGTCACGATTTGTGATTCCCGCCGTCTGATAACAGCGCGCGAACATTATCGCCCAGTCGTCGACGTCCTTTTTGGTA
>Ga0172378_10003726_pt1 | contig 14317 bp, 14 predicted proteins | sample GrowelOW332metaG_FD_119755 | JGI IMG/M metagenome (GOLD analysis project Ga0172378, IMG submission 119755) | Groundwater microbial communities from an aquifer near a municipal landfill in Southern Ontario, Canada - Pumphouse #3_1 metaG | ecosystem: Environmental > Aquatic > Deep subsurface >... | reverse complement strand
TTTTTATTATAGTGTTATGAACAAAAAATTAAATTTCCTTCGCTGCCTGATGTATATAAAAAGCTTCCTTTTTTTCGCTGAAGCTGTTGGATTTGATTATCAGGAAACATATTGAAAGGTTAAACGGATATCCATATTTCCAGTTGATTGGCTGCACTTCCGGAGAAGGAGTACTGAAGACTTACGGCAGGAAAATAATGAAAGTATCTGTTATTGCAAAGGCTGTGGGTCTTTCTGACACCAGTTATTACTGCTCCATATTTTAAAAAAAGAAGGCATCACACCTGGAGCCTTCAAGAAATTATATTAAAGAAAAATGGGGCGAAATTTATTTTTAGCAATATGTAATTTGTCTGTAAAAATTTTTTTATGTGCTTTTTTTATTTCAGTAAATACTTTAAACATTCCAGCGACTTTTCATTATCCTTTGCAGTAGCCGGAATTGCTATATAAAATTTTTCAGTACTCTTAACTACGGCTTTTATCTTTGTGCTTTTATCTAAACTTATAAAGTAATTATCTATAACTTTATATCCTTTAGAATTAAAACTGCTAAGTTTAGTTAAATCCACAAAAATCTGTTTATCCTTATAATCCTGATATACATCTTCAGGCATTATTACCAGGTCTGAAGTTCCTGCATTTAATGTAATCATAAATTTCTGAGTTTGTGTCATGTCAAGAGACAGCTTGCCATTAGTTAAAACTAATTGATAATCTACAAAGCCTGCTCTCTTTTTGCCTGGATTTCCACCTATCATAATCTTAGTTAAACCCTGTTCCAAGGTTTTCTCTTTAGCACTGTCCACGCTTCCTGCCATTAATGAAATATTAAACACATAATCCACCTTATTAATATAATCTGCAGTCAAATAAGTAAATATAATTATTCCAATCACAGCAAATATTATTATTCCTTTATAGTAATACCATATATGTTCTAGCTTATCTTTTTTTGATAAATCTTTAAAAGTTGTCATAATATCACCTTCCTGCATAAATACATTATACATAAAAAATTAATTATAACAAACAATATATATAGAGTTGACTATATACTTTATTTTTATTATAATAAATTCATAATACCCCATAGGGGTAAAGGAGGTAATAAAATGAAATTTTCAATGAGTGATGAAACGAAAGCTTCATTAAAAGAATCATTAAATAAAAAAGAAAAAGATGCAGTCAGAATATTTGTAGAAGGTTATGGCTGAAGCGGTCCAAGCTTTGGCGTTGCTTTGGATAAGCAAAATGATGATGATGATGTATTTGAGGCCGATGGATTTAACATCGTAGCTGAAAAAGAGATATCCTTTTTATTTGAGGATTCTTATATAAGAAGTATTAAGGGCCTGTTTGGAGATTCTTATAAAGTTTCCATAAACGGCAAAAGTGAAGATTCAGGCTGCAGCTGCAGCTAGACTAAAAAGCGTTAGATTTTCATCTAACGCTTTTTAAGTCCTCTTTTTCAAGTTTTGTCATTACATTAGTAAGCTCATTGATGCTGTTTGTAAGATTCTCCAGCTTTCCCTCAATCCTTACTAAAAGGTAAAGAGATACGGCTATGGGGAAGCCTACATTGCCAATCAAGTTTACCATATCCATAATATCATCTCCCATTTAGGAGATATGCATTTACTTTATGAATTTTCATCATAGTTATCAACTATTGTCTGAACAAATTTTTTAATAGCAGCAGCCTGAGCAAGAAGAGTCATTACCAGGAAAAATACCTCAACCCTGTTTTCATCCTTCTGTTCTAAGTTAAGGCCTTCCATTATGTTTTTTAGCTTTTCCTGATTAAAGTATTCGCTGCATATTACGTCAAAGCTTTCCTCCTGAATTGAAGAAAATATCTTATATGCTTTCTCCCAGGGTATTATATCATCACTTCTGTCATTTATATCGTTAAAGGCTAGTGTGAACACTTTTTTTATTTCTTCTGCGGTTAAAATAGGCCTCATATAGCTGAGCATAACAAGCTGTGCCAGATGAACCTTAGTGTAGCCTCTTTTCCTTCCATCCTCAGGTTTAGCAATAACTCCGCTTTTTACATAATTTTGAACAATATTATTGGTATAGGATTCTCCTTTGAATTTATCGTTAAGATAATCAATTACCTGGGATATAAAAAGGTCATACTGAGGCAGATCCTCATATGGAACTATTACATCTTTTGATATGTTTTTAGAATCTGAAATTATATGTTCTAAATCAAATTTACTATCCATAATGTCCTCCAATTCGAGAATAAAATATTTATATCTACATAATATAAGTATACCCTATTCTTATATTATAAGTTATTACATACCCTATTACAAGTTAAAGTTTATAAAATTTAACTTTTATCCAAGTTATGGTATAATCTCATTATCAAGGAATTGCATGATTATATTATATGCAGTGTCCTGATATAATACATATCACTTGGTATTTATGACCATCGATTAAGGAGGTATAATATGGAACAAAAATCTTTAGGCTCCTCATCAGGATTTACTCTTAATAAATCTGACTTCATTACAGAGTTAAATTCTAAAGCCTATTATATGACTCATACTAAAAGCGGGGCAAGGCTCCTATATATTAAAAACGATGATGACAACAAGGTATTTTCAATTGCTTTTAAGACTCCGCCAAAGGACAGTACCGGAACTCCTCACATCTTAGAGCACAGCGTTTTATGTGGGTCCAGGAAGTTTCCGGTTAAGGAGCCATTTGTTGAGCTGGCAAAGGGTTCTCTTAACACATTCTTAAATGCCATGACCTTTTCAGACAAAACCATGTATCCAATAGCCTCTAAAAACCAGAAGGATTTCAGAAACCTGATGGATGTTTATCTTGATGCAGTTTTCTTCCCTGACATATACAGATACAAAGAGATACTTATGCAGGAAGGCTGGCATTATGATATAGATGATAAGAATAAGGATATAACAATAAAGGGCGTAGTTTATAACGAGATGAAGGGCGCTTTTTCTTCACCTGAGTCACTTCTTATGAGTAAAAGCCAGGAAGTGCTGTTTCCTGATACACCTTATGGATTCGAGTCCGGCGGTGATCCAAAAGTTATTCCGGAACTTACATATGAAGGCTTTATCGATTTTCATAAGAAGTATTATCACCCTTCAAATTCTTTCATCTATTTATATGGAGACTTAGATATAGAAGATACTCTATCATTTATTGATAAGGAGTATTTGTCGAAATTTGATGAAATAAGTGTTGATTCAGATATAAATGAGCAGGCACCCTTCACCAAAATGGCGGAGGAAAAGGCATACTACCCAATTTCAAACAATGAAAAGGAACAGGATAAGACTTACCTTTCATTAAATTTTGCAGTTTCCAAGATTACAGACAGTGAAAAGTACCTGGCCTTTGACATATTAGAGAATATGCTTTTAGAAACTGAGGCTGCACCACTTAAAAATGCTTTAATTGATGCAAATATAGGAAAAGACGTATTTGGCTATTTTAACAACGAAATATATCAAAATGTAATTTCAATAATAGTTAAGAACGCAAATGAAAAAGACAAGGAAAAGTTTAAGGATATAGTATTTTCTACCCTTAAAAAGCTGGCAGATGAAGGAATAGATAAAAAACTTATTGAATCTTCCATTAATTCAAAGGAATTTATCTTAAGAGAAGCAGATGCAAGAAGCTACCCAAAGGGATTACTATATAATATAAAGGTTTTAGACAGTGCATTATTCTCAGGAGACCCTATTATTCACCTAACCTACGAGAAAGATCTGGCTGTTATTAAAAAGGCTATGGGCAGCAGATATTTTGAGGATCTAATAGAGAAATATATATTAAATAACAATCATTCAGCCCTGGTTACTATAGCTCCAAAGAAGGGACTTAATGAAGAAGTCGATAATGCTCTTAAGGCTAAGCTTAAAGTCTATAAGGAAAGCCTTAAGGAGGATGAAATTGAGGCTCTGGTAAAGAATACTATATCTCTAAGAGAAAGGCAGGAAAAGGAAGACAGCCAGGAAGATATAGAAAAGATTCCTCTTATTTCAATTGAGGATATAGAAAAAAATGAAGAAAAACTTAATTTTGTGGAAGATCAATTTGAGGATTCAAAGCTTTTGTATCATGAAACATTTACAGGAAAGATAGCCTATGTAAATTCTTATTTTGATACTACTTCAGTTCCTGAAGATAAGATTCCATATATTAACCTGGTATCTTACCTGTTAGGAAAGCTGAATACTTCAAAATATTGCTATATTGATTTATCCAATGAAATAAATATAAATACCGGAGGCATATATTTAAGCGCTGCGGGGTATTCTGATGTTTCCTCTGATAAGATATTCTACCCTAAGCTGATTGTTAAATCCAAATCATTAGATACAAAGCTTCCGGAGCTGATGAAGCTTTTAGGAGAGATAATAGAAGGAAGTGCTTTAGAAGACAAAGCAAGACTTAAGAACCTTATAGCCCAGGCTAAGTCTCAGGAGGAAATGGGTATATATAGCTACGGCCACCTGGTTGCCATGAACAGGACTTTGTCCTATTTCTCACCAGCTGCCAGGTATAATGAGATACTAAACGGCCTCAGCTATTACAAATTTATTTCAGATTTAGATGAAAATTTTGATAAAAATTTTGATGATATAGTCCATAATTTAAGAACTGCTGCTAAAAGTATATTTAATAAGAAGAACCTTCTCCTTTCAGTAACCTGTGATAAGGAAACCTATGAAAAGGTAAAGAAAACTCTTCCATCTTTCTACGACAGATTGGGTTCTTTGTCTCCAAGTCATATAGAATACAGTCTTAAGCCGGAGGGGAGAAATGAGGGGCTCCTTACACCGGGAAAGGTTCAGTATGTAGCAAAGGGCTTCAATTTCAAAAGACTTGGCTATGAATACAGCGGAAGCCTTCAGGTTCTTAAAACCATATTGTCTCTTAATTATTTATGGAACACTATCAGGGTTTTAGGGGGAGCTTACGGAAGCTTTGCTAATTTTAGAAGAAACGGAAGCTTAGTATTTGCATCCTACAGAGATCCTAACCTGAGAAAAACTCTAAAGGTGTATGATGAAACTTTCAGGTTTATAAAGAATTTTAACCCTAATGAAAGAGAAATGACCAAATATATTATAGGAACCATGTCCAATGTAGACTCTCCTCTCACACCATCTATGGAGGGAGAGAGAATATTAACAGATTATATAACAAACATGACCTATGATATGAGACAGCAGGAAAGGGGCCAGATATTAAAGACAAATATTAATGATATTAAGGCTGCTGCTGATATGGTTAAGGAAGCTATGGATGAGGAATATTTCTGTGTCCTGGGTTCTGAAGAAGAAATAAATGCAAATAAAGAATTGTTTAATGATTTAGTTTACGTATTCAGTTAAATTCCCAGCCCTGCCCAAGTTTTCTTGGAGCAGGGTTTTATTTTTAGTTATACTCATTGGAGATAATATTTCTACAAATTTCTACATAAAAGCAAGAATAACTGTGGATAACTTTATTTATCCACAGTTATTGAAATTTAATCCACACATTTTGTTGATAACTTAACCCTTTACTTTAGTAGGTTTGTCCTACTTATCGATTTTTTATCCACAGCAGCCACAATTTATGACTTATTATTTCGGTATATATCTGTTAATAAAATTAATTATAAACAAGCTCTTACCCACTAATTCCCACTTTTATTTTTAATTATTTCTTCTATTTCTTTAATTATATTATCTTCATTTAGCATAATAAGATATGCTAAGACAGCTGGTCCAAAAAATACTACTATTGCAGGATATTTTAAAAACAGGTAGAATATTATTCCTATCATAGCTATATCCGCAGCAGTTATATAGAACTTCTTAATGGAGTACAGGAATGACAGTTTTAAAACATCAATAGTCTTCATGCTGAATCTGGATATTATAGGGTAAGTATGTATTGTAATTAAGAATACAAGAAATATAACACCGTACCATAAGGATATTAAATATAGATTAGTCCCAAGTTTAGATAGAAAGCTGATATCAATTATAAGGAAATAAACCAAAGCTACCTGCAGTGCCCAAACTATAATTGACTGGATGAAACTTATTTTATATCCCTTAAAGAAGTCTTTTATTGTGGATATTTCTTTTTCCCTATATAGCTTGCCCATAGAATAGAGAAGGGCAGTAAAAGATGGCCCTATGGTAAGCAGCAACATAGGTGTCAGTATTCCAAAGTTTTTTAAATCATCCAGATTCCTAATAAAAAGAAGCAAAAAAATCGCTGGTATATTTAATAACAAAAACAGCATGCTAGACAGGCAAAACCACATAATATAGCTGGTTATAGTATAAATTTTAGATTCACCATAATTTTTAGTACTCATATCTTACTCCTTCCTTTTATAATATTTAGCGCCTGAAACTTATCTTTTACTTCTCCAAGATAAGTTTTCTCATTTATCAGATCTACAGCTTCTTTAATTTTTCTTCCCTCTAAGCCTTTGGCGGCGATTAAATCCACCGCAGAAATTACAGGATTTTGTATTATATCCTTATACCTAAGAAATTCTGCATAAAGATATTCTATAAAACTCTTATATAAAACAATCTCATCCTCAGGATCATAATACAGCCCGGTAGCATATACATCACAGAAAGATAATATTATTATATAAGGGGTAAAGTCTTGGTACTTTCTGAAAAATTTAAGATATTGCTTATTTGTATCCCTGCTTTTAAAAATAATAAGAGGTTCCATATGTCCTAAAACCAGATTACTTATGAATTTCTCAGCCTTCTTTGGAAATCCATAATCCTGAAGGAAACTAACTGCTATCTCCTCACCTTTTATTTGATGGTCATAAAAAGTTATTTTGTCACCTTTCTTATTATAACAGGTATACTTACCTATATCATGAATGAAAGCTGCAAGAGCCTGATAATATTTCAGAGAAAAAAACGAAATATTCTCTCTGAAAAGTCCTTCCGTATCAATGTTTAGTTCTATTTCCCCCTTCATAAAGCACCTGAAGGTTTTATAAGTTGTTATCATATGAGTTAAAGCATCCTCCACATGATATTTACATTTTCCTATGGTTTTATTTTCTTTGGAGTAGGGAATTATATACTCAAGTACTCCGAGTTTATCCATAACAGAAAAACATACTCCATCTGTGTCCTCTTCTATTATCTTCATAAATTCCATAAATTTTCTTTCTTTTTTAGACTCTTTTATTTTACAGGCGAATTCCTTGAAGCTGTCTTTAGTGTTATTATCTAATGTAAAACCATACTTTAAAATGAATCTTATCCCTCTTAATATTCTTACCGGGTCTTCTTTTATCCTATCTTTATCATTTGTCCTAAGAATCTTATTTTCTATGTCAGCTATACCTTTTTCAGTGTCTATAATTTTATCATCCTGCAGAGACAAAGCAATGCTGTTTATTGAAAAATCTCTTTTCATTAAATCCTCATAAATACTTTTTCCTCTTATTATTGTAATATCAATTAACGAATTATTGTAATTAGCCCTATATATTTTGTCTGAATCGCTAAGCAGGAAAAATCTTATGCCTTTTTCTTCCAGCATTTTTATAAGCTCTTCTATTTTATCAGATACAGCAATATCTATGTCCTTTGATTTTTCTTTTAAATAACTATCCCTTAAATACCCTCCTACTATAAATCCTTCAATATTTATTTTTATTAAAGCTTCTTTGATTATATTTATAATATCCATAATTACCTCTTGTATCTATTTTATTATTCTTTTATATTATTTAGCAAAGATTATTTTTTATTCCCTTTTCGACAATTTAATGTGTAAATACATATTATTACTATTTTTTAAATTTAACATTAATGTTGATTAAAGCTCATACTTCCTATTATTTGTCTATAATGAATATAATCTACATTTAGTTTGTAAAATTGTAATAAATATTGTTGACATTTCAATATTATGGTAGTATATTTATATTATAAATTCATATTTCGACTTAATTAACTTAATTTAAAAAAAATCATAAATTAATGTTGAAATTTGTTCTATATGTATTTTAATGTATGTAGAATTATGTCGAATAAATATATTAAGGAGGTATCTTATGAAATCAACAGGTGTTGTTAGAAAAGTAGACGAGTTAGGAAGAATTGTTATTCCAATCGAATTAAGAAGGACTCTTGACATAGCAGAGAAGGACGCTTTAGAAATTTATGTAGAAGGCGAACATATCATTTTAAAGAAGTATGAACCAGCTTGTATCTTCTGTGGAAACGCAAGAGATGTAATAAACTACAAAGGAAAAAATATCTGCAAGAGTTGTCTTGCTGAAATTAAAAACGACAAGTAAAACTTGTGATGAACAAAAGAAGAGAATCGGTTAGCCGATTCTTTTTTTTGCTAATTTTTATAACTATTCCATCTGACTTTCGTATAAAATATCATAGAGAAAATTTAATAATCGCTTTCATCATAAAATAATAATGAGATTTCCAAAATATATATAAATTTTCGGGGTTAATATGAAAAAATTTTTTAAATTTATTTTAATAGCATTAATTATATTTTGTACTTTATTTGGTATTTTTCCTGAATCTTTTAAAAACAGTATAGGATTTATTTTACATAATATAAAGAAGACTAATGTGGAAGAAAAATATTCTTCTGTGGACAGGAGCAAAAATGGTATTCCTGATTGCATCGATTTAGTAAATACCGCAAGAAAAGAAGCTGAAAACAAAACTAAATATAAAGATGGTTATTACCAGGGAGGATACCCAAAAGATGGTGAGGGAGTATGTACCGATGTTATATGGAGAGCATTTTTAGGAATAAACATAAATATTAAAGATCTGGTAGATAATGATATTAAGAAAAATGAAGGAAGTTATAATAGTGCTCAAAGTAAGCCTGATCCTAATATAGATTTTAGAAGAGTTTCAAATTTAGATATATTTTTCAAAAGAAATGCTGTAAGCTTGACTACAAAGCTTGTCTTAGGAGATGAAGGTAACTTAGCAAATTGGCAGCCGGGAGACATAGTTGTTATTCTTAAGCCTTATCAGCATATAGCAATAGTATCTGATAAAAGAGCTAGAGACGGTGTCCCTTATATTATTCATAATACTTATCCAAATGCAAAAGAGAGCTGCAGTTTGGAATACATGAAGGATATTATAGCAGGTCACTACAGATGGAAATATTAAATTTAATAAGCTGCCACAATTGTGACAGCTTATTATTATTTATCTAACTCTTCTTGCTGTATAGTAATCACTTCTAAATGCCGGTGAAATTCTTACAACAGCTCCAGTATATGGAGCTTCAATCATTAATCCGTCACCTATATAAATTCCTACATGATAAACATTTCTTGAAGACCCAAAGAATACAAGATCTCCAGCCTGTAGACTTCCTCTTGGAATATATTGTCCAACATTAACCTGATAATATGTAGTTCTTGGCAGGCTTACTCCAAAATGAGCATATACATATACAACTAGACCGGAGCAGTCAAATGCCTGTGCCTTTCCTACAAATTGCTCCTGGAAGGTGGAGTAATGTCCTCCCGGCTGATTTTTAGCCCAATCCAGCAAACTTCTGGTTAGGACTTGTCCCGTTGCTCCCCATACATATGGGCATCCAAGGTACTTATATGCAAACTCTACTACACCGCCTACATTTCCTGCGCTCCCATTATCATTACCTCTGGAAGTATCTGAACGTTTTTTAGCTGCTGCTGCTGCTGCTGCTTCAGCTTTAATCAATGCTTCAATTTTAGCCTTTGTTGCATTTATCTGTCCTGCATATTGAGCCCGCTGAGCTTCCAATGCTGCTTTCTTTGCATTTAAAGCATTAAGCCCCTGCTGCTGAGTTTTCTTTTTTGCTGTAACCTCTGCCTTATCCTTCTGTAAATCAGATTTCAGCTTAACTAATTCTACTTTTTCCTTTTCTAATGCTTTTTTCTTAATTTCAATATTTTCCCTGCTGTTATTCAATTCTTCAATGGTCTCTTTATCATATGAAACTAGTTTTTTTACGAATTCCATTCTAGACAGAAAATCAGAAAAACCATCAGAATCTAACATATAAGATAAATATGAGTCATTTCCGTTTATGTACATAGCCCTGACTCTAGTATCGAGTAGTTCCTGCTTATCTTCAATTTCTTTTATAAGCTTGTCTATCTCTTTTTGAGCATTTATTATATCTTTTTCTTTAGAGCTTACTTTAGAATTAGCAGCTGAAATTTTACTATTTAAGACTGATACCTGGCTGTTTAGGTTCTGTACTATCCCTTCCAGCTTCTCGATATCTCCCTGGCTGTCATCTATATTATCATCAACATTATTATACTGGCTTTGCTGATCCTGAAGTTTCGATTTTTGATCAGATATAGGATTTGCATATGCAGATACAGAAAATGTTAATATAAGACAAAAAACCAGAATAGAAGAAAATACCTTTTTTTTCACTATATCACCTCCAAAAATAAAATTTCATTCAATTATAACATTAAAGTTTAAACATTGTAATATGAAAGCACTATCCAAATTATGGGCAAGACTTTTAATACATTCTTCTTGCTGTTAAATAATCACTTCTATATGAAAGAATAGAATACTTTATTACGTCACCTGTCTGCGGTGCATGAATATAAGTATCATTTCCACAATATATGGCCACATGATGAACAGTTGCATTGGAACTTCCAAAGAATATTACATCTCCAGGCTGAAGCTGGTTTCTAGGTACATATGTACCGTGATATATTTGAGAATAAGTAGTAGGTCTCTGCCCGGGATAATCTCTTAGATTAATTCCAAAATGGTCAAAAACATAAGTAACAAAACCTGAACAGTCAAAACTATTTGGGCCATTTGCTCCCCATACATATCGTATCCCTAAAAAATTAGAAGCATATGATACTATATCCATTCCAGTTTTTAGCACTCCTCTTGAAGGAGTGGTGTTTTGCATAGCTCTTATTAAATCTTCAATTTTCTTTGTTGATTCTGCTATTTTTTTCTTATAATCTGCCTTATTTTCCTCAAGATCGCTCTGTTTCGCCTGAAGGCTGTCCAAATTATTTTGCTGAGCTTTCTTTTTTGCTGAAATCTCAGCTTTAGCTTTTTCTAAGTCTGATTTTAAGGCGACTAAATCTGATTTTTCCTTTTCCAGAACTTTTTTCTTATCTTCAATCTTTTCTCTGCTGTTATTTAAATCTTCAATTATTCCTTTATCAAAGGTTACAATCTTTTTAACAAATTCCATTCTGGAAATTAAATCAGAAAAGCCTTTTGAATCTAAAAGGAAAGATAAATATGAATCATTTCCGTTTATGTACATAGCTCTTACTCTTGTATCGAGAAGCTGCTGTTTTTCATCTATTTCCTTAACAAGCTTGTCTATCTCTTCCTGAGTATTTGCTATATCCTTTTCTTTAGAGCTTATTTTAGTATTAGCCTCTGAAATTTCCCCTGATAATACAGATATATCATTATCCATTTTTTCAACTATCTGTTCCAGTTTATCAATACTTAACTGGTTTGAATCTATATTACCATCAATGCTATTATACTGATTTTGCTGCTCCTGAAGCTTAGCTCTTTCATCTGATATAGGATCTGCATATACTGTCACAGAAAACGCTAATATAAGACAAAAAGCCAGAATTGATGAAATTGCCTTTTTCTTCACCACATCACCCCCAAAGGTAAAAATCCAACTTTATTATAACACTAAAGTTTTAATTACTAAAGGTTTTAATAGCTTTTTTAATTAATTTATAAATTAATTCATTACAATATATGAATCAGTAATTTGCAATAAAAAATAAGGCACAATTATAAATCTATAGAATATTTGTACACTTCATTTTTCGATAGTCTTCTATCCTGAGCCACCTTTTTAATAGCTTCCTTCTTAGTGAATCCTTCATTTATATACTGTTTTATATGATTCTCTATTGTAATATCCTCCCAGACTTTTTTTTCTTCTTTTTCTATTTCTTCCTCATCTTTCCCTTGAATAACGAGAACAAACTCACCTTTTGGCGTATTTTCCGAAAAGTATTTAATTATGTTTTCAACAGTATCCCTTACTATTTCTTCATGCAGCTTTGTAAGCTCTCTGCAGACTGCAATATTTCTGTTGCCTAGCCCTTCTTTTATACTCTCTAAGGTTTTTATTAATCTATGGGGAGCTTCATAGAAAATAATAGTCTCGGTCCTATCCTTAATGCCTTTAAGCACCTTATCCCTTCCCCCTGTATCTCTTGGAAGAAAACCTTTGAAAATAAAGTCCCTAGCTGGCAAAGAAGACGCTATAAGGCCGCAAAGGGCTGCGTTTGCTCCGGGAAGCACCTCAAATTTCAGAGCATTTTTTATAAGGTTACCTATTAAAACATATCCTGGATCAGATATTATAGGCATACCCGCATCTGAAATAAGGGCTATATTTTCTCCAGCTTTCAGCCTTTCAATTATCTGGGCGCACTTTGCCACCTCATTAAATTTATGGTAGCTGATAAGAGGCTTCCTTATTTCATAATGATTTAAAAGCTTAAGGCTGTGTCTTGTATCTTCACAGGCTATTAAATCCACAGAATTTAGAATCTCCAAAGCTCTTAGTGTTATGTCTTTCAGGTTTCCTATAGGTGTAGGAACCAGGTATAATGTTCCGTTTATTTTATTCTCTTCCATATATCTTATTTATCTCCTTTGAGTATTCCCCATTTTCATAAACATAAAGAGGTGGAAGGATTTTAAGGAATTTGCCTCCGTAATTTTGTGCCTCAATTAGTATAATATTAGGAGCCTTATGAATATCGGGATGAACAAATCTTACTCTTTTCGGCTCAATTTTATATTTTCTTAAAGTTTCAAATATGTCTGCCATCCTTTCCGGCCTATGAACCATAAACAATTTCCCATTATCCTTAAGGAGTATTTTACAAGCTTTAATTACATCGTCTAAACTGCATTCTATTTCAAACCGGGCAATTCTTTCTTTTTCATTTAGGCTTAGAAGGGAACTGTCTGCTTCCTTGTAAGGAGGGTTTACGGTAACTGCATTGAATTTTCCCATTTCTTCCAGCAATTTAAGGTTTTTCAAATCCCCTTTTATAAATTCCACCTTGCCATTCAAAGAATTTAGAGAGGAGGATCTTCTGGCCATCTCAACAAGTTCCTCCTGGATTTCAAGTCCAATAACTTTTTCTATATCTCTTTTACCGGCTATTATAAATGGGACAATTCCAGTCCCGCTGCATAAATCTATAACCTTATCTCCCTTTTTAATTTCTGCAAAATTACCAAGGAGAACTGCATCTACTCCAAATCTGAAGCCTTCCTTTTTCTGAATTATTCTATAATCCTTTATTCCCAAATTATCAATAGTTTCATTATTTAAAAGCATATCCAAACTCCTTAAAATTTATAAACCAGGAAACTGTATAATTAATTTCCATCCTGCAAGTTTTATATTCCTCTACTTATTATATACTATGTGATTTTAAGTAACAAATGTTTAACATCAGGTGCAATAAAAAGACCCGCCTTTGCGAGTCTTAAAATTCTTTATTCTTAATCAGCTTGTATCTCATAATTGTCTCTTGCCCTGCCTTTACCAAATCACCAATATTCATCTGAAGAAACTCAATTTCATCAGGCTTAGTAATTAAAACCGGAACAACCAGGCAGCAGCCCTTTCCCTCTATAAATTTCCTGTCCAGCTTAAGTATTGTATCTCCAGGCTTTACGGTATCGCCCATTCCTTTTACATTTTTAAAGCCCTCCCCGTGGAGATTTAAAGTATCAGTTCCAATATGTACAAGAACCTGAATGCCATTAGCTGTAGTAATAACAAATGCATGATTAGTCTTAAACATAAATGAAATTTTGCCTCCTACCGGTGCAACAACGGTATCTCCTGTTGATACTATGGCAACTCCGTCTCCTGCTAATCTCTGGGAAAAAACCAGATCATCAACCTCTGAAAGATCAATAACTTTTCCATCAATTGGTGCTATAACCTGAATGTTCTTTTTTAATAAGTCCAAAATAACCCCTCCAAAAATAAAGGAAAAATTGCATGAGCTATATGCTCATGCAATAAATATTCTAAAATGAATTATATATCACCCCATGCATACTGTCAATCACATTAACATAAAAGTGTCAAATTTTCTCAATATGCTAAATTGAAATTTTAAATTCCACCCCTCACATGGTTTATAGAGGAACTTACCTTTACAAATGGTAAGGTGGATTTTATCTTTACAGATTTAATGCTATTCTTATTTTGTGATGCTGGTATA
>Ga0172378_10003724_pt1 | contig 14320 bp, 13 predicted proteins | sample GrowelOW332metaG_FD_119755 | JGI IMG/M metagenome (GOLD analysis project Ga0172378, IMG submission 119755) | Groundwater microbial communities from an aquifer near a municipal landfill in Southern Ontario, Canada - Pumphouse #3_1 metaG | ecosystem: Environmental > Aquatic > Deep subsurface >... | reverse complement strand
CTAGGGGCCCGAAGGCCCTTGCCGCTCGACTTGCATGCTTAAAACGCGCCGCCAGCGTTCGTTCTGAGCCAGGATCAAACTCTCCGTCATAGGAATCCCGCCCCCGAAGGGGCGGGCTCTATTCCTTCAATAGTTCGCCCTGTCATTCCTCGCAAACGAACGTAGCTTTTATACTACCGTTCATCATTTCTTCTTAGGTAATTGACTGGGAAGCCCTTACAGCTTCCACACACTCGATCAACGGCCAATAGGCAATCATCTCGTGTTTTATCTTCTCTTCTCTTCTCTCATATGTCTGTCAAAAAACGACCGCTGGCGACTTGGTGTCGTTCAGCGTGCTCCGATAACATAACAAAAGACGCCTTCTAGTGTCAAGCATCCCCTGCAACTATTTCTACATTTAATTTGCCCGTTTCCTCAAAAGCTCATGCACAATCTCAGAGAAACCTGCTCCGCCTTCAGCATCAGAAGCATACTGAGGAAGCACTTGCATGGAACGGACATGCTTTTTAATGTTGCCAACTCCAAAACTTAACGGAAAGTGAGAAAACATCACCTGATCGTTGGGCGCATCACCGCAATAACAGCATCGCTCGATCATCATTTCTTCCGAAAGACCCAGAACATCGGCAAAAAACGCTTTCGTACCCCGGAATTTATCAAAGGATCCGAACCAAGCATTCACATGAATCGAACTTACCGCAGTCCCTGCGCCGAAATCCTTACAAACCTCAACAACCTTGGCAATCTGTTGTGCATCCAAATAGGGAGGCTCACTGCCATGATCGAAAGCAATGTCGAACAATCGTGCAAACTGGTCGCTGGAAAGCTTTGAGAACGGAACACAAGAAAGCACCTTTTCAATCAAGGCAGCTTTGCGTACCGCATACCCTTCCTGTACAATGGAAGGGTGCACATAGTGGCGGATGGCACCATCCTTGCGATAGAGGCAAACCGCCCCGCTCTCACTCAGCACCGCTTCAACCGGCCACTGCCTGAGGTAGGTATCACCCCACCCCGCAGAGCCCCCGGTTACACAAATGGTCCGAATGCCTGCCTCTTGCAGGGCATACAAAGCCTCCAGGGCAACCGGTCTGAGCTTACCTTCGGTAGTAATCGTATCATCAACATCGGTAAGCAAGAACGAGACCTTTTTGGCCTCGTCTTGGCTGAGATTTTTCACACTCTGCATGCTGTTATCCTTACCGGGTCATCGTCGAAAGGCTGCCATCACGGATAATCGCCTTCACATAGGTGAGGAAGGACATGACCGAGGATAGTGCCGCCAGAACGAAAATCACATACAGACCAATGGAAGCCCCTTCCATAAAAGAGGCGTCAGAAAACCAGTTGCCCAATGCAATGTAGAGAATTCCCAAGGCCCCGCTGATGGCATACAGTACTGCCTTGCTCTTGCCCCACAGGTTTGCAGCCACCGGCTTGCCTTTCCCCATCATCAACATCCGTACAAACAGGATGGAAAATTCCCTCCACATAATCAGGATGAAAGTCCAAAGCGGCATGACACCGGCACCGGACAAGCATACAAAGTACGTCAAACGGGAGAACGTATCGGCAAACGGATCCATCACTTTGCCCAAGTCAGTCACCAGATTCCTGCGTCGGGCAATTTGGCCGTCCAAGAGATCGGTCAGCTCGGTCAGAGCCCACAGAATGAGGGTAAGAATGGAAGAAAGGCTTTGAAAGTCTGACCCAAACCAACTGCCCAAATGAAATGCAATGAAAAACAGGGGAGCCATAATCAGCCGTGATACCGTAAGCTTATTCGGAATATTCATGAAGACCTCTGGTTAGCCGAACAACCGGCTGAATTTGTTTTCAAGGTAGCTTGTGTAGACTGTTGCGTCAAGAGCTTTTCCGGTTACGCTTTGTGCTGTCAGCCGCCCCGTTTGCAAGGCACCCTTTTCATAAATGGACGACTTCAGGTATGAGCTTATGCCTTCCACATCATTAGGTTGCAACCCAAGTGAGCCCTGCATATGATCCCAAATCTGTGCCCCGTAAAGATTCCCCAACGCATACGTAGGAAAGTAGCCAAAATCACCACTGCTCCAATGCACATCCTGCAAAACCCCTTGCGCTACCGTCGGAGGCTTGAAACCAAATAGGATGGCAAACTGTTCGTCCCACGCCTGGGGAATATCATCTATGGCAATCCGTCGGGCGAGAATATCCTGCTCCAAGCCGAAGCGAAGGAAGATATGCAAACTATAACTCATTTCATCAGCATTCACCCGTATACAGGTCTTTCCCACCTTGTTGACAGCCTTAACAAACCTTTCAAGGCTTACATCGGCAGTCTGAGAAGGGAAAATTTCCTGGAATCGGGGGTAATACCGCTGCCAAAACTCAGGGCTCTTGGAAATCATGTTCTCCCAGAGTCGGCTCTGTGATTCATGCATCCCATGGGACGCTCCACCAGAAAGGCTTGTACCTTTGAGTTTTCCGCTTGAGGCACCCATCTCATACAAAGCATGCCCCCCCTCATGCACGGAGGAAGCAAAGCTGTCCATGACACTCGGATCGGTATAGCGTGTAGTGATTCGGATATCATCTGCTGCTATGGTAGTGGTGAACGGATGTACCGAAACAGCTGCACAACCTCGGGTAAAATCAAAACCCATATCAGCAAGAACCTGATTTGCAAACGCCTGTTGGCCTTCAATCGCATAGCTTTGATACAGAAAGGAAGCATCCACTTCTTTCGCTGCATACGTCTGCACCATATCCGAGAGCGGCTTCTTGATGGAATCAAACAGGGAGGATACCTCAGCAGTGGTCATCCCCTCCTCGAACTCACAGAGAAGAGCATCGTACAGCGAATCTCCCTCATCGGCCAGGCAGGAGGCCTTCTCCCTCACCAAATCCACCATGGTGGCAAAGTCCTTGGAAAAGAGTTTGAAATCACTGGCTTTGCGGGCTTCAACCCAGCTCTGATGGGCTTTGGACGACTGTTCGGTAATTGCACGCACCAAATCTGAAGGCATGCGACGTTTTCTTTCATACTCTTTCCTGCGAACCCTGATCAGAGCCTTCTCAAAGTCCGATTCCGCCGATTTTTCATCCAGAGCAGAGAGCAACTGACCCATCTCTTCCCCGCTTGCAACAGCATGGGACTGCTGGGCGAGCCATCCGAGCTGAACCGAGCGTTCTTCTACCGCCCTGGCGCTGAGAACAGTCTCCTGGTCCCATTGCAAGGCTGCACCAATATGTTCAAGCATCACCAAATGACGGTCCAGCGCCTGTAGTCGTGCAAAGGCTTGTTGTTGTTTCATATGTTCTCCTAGAGATTGAGAGCCGGATTACTCCGGCTCTCTTTACATTTACAGCTGTTCCTTGCTCTCCACCTTCTGCTTCACCATCTCGATGAAGGCCTGGGTGGAAAGACCGTTCTCCTGCTTGCCTGTTCTCAGTCTTACCGATACTTGGTCGTTCTGAGCCTCCCGTTCACCGATAATCACCATGTAGGGGATTTTCAGCTGCTGGGCATTGCGGATCTTGGCGTTCATGCGGTCATCGCCAAGGTCGGCAGAAACTCGGAAACCTTCCTTGCGCAGTCGTTTTTCCAAGTCCTTCGCATAGTCGAAGAAATTCTCCCCGACCGGGATGAGCTTGATCTGCTCGGGGGACAACCACGGCGGGAAAGCTCCGGCATAGTGCTCGATCAGCACCCCGAAGAACCGTTCAATGGAACCAAGAAGAGCACGGTGAATCATGTACGGGCGCTTTTCGACACCATCCTTGTCCACGAAGGTCATATCGAAGCGCTCGGGCTCATTGAAGTCAAACTGTACGGTGGAGAGCTGCCATTCACGACCGATTGCGTCCTTGATCTTAAGGTCGATTTTCGGTCCATAGAAAGCTCCGCCGCCCTCATCGATTTCGTAAGACAACCCTTCAGCGACAATGGCTTGTCTCAAGGCTTCAGTCGCAGCAGCCCAACGAGCCGGATCGCCGACGGACTTTTCCGGTTTGGTGGAAAGGTAGGCGTTGATCTCGGTGAAACCGAATGAATGAAGCATGTGCAGTGAGAACCGCAACACTTCAAGAATCTCATCATTCATCTGATCGGGGGTGACAAAGAGGTGAGCATCATCCTGAGTGAAACCACGAACCCGCATCAGACCGTGCATGGCTCCTGCCTTCTCATATCGATACACTGTGCCGAGCTCAGCCCAACGACACGGCAGGTCCCTATAGGAATGCTTGCTGTTCTTGTAGATCATAATATGGAACGGGCAGTTCATCGGCTTCACATAGTAATCGCTCTTGTCCATCTCCATCGGAGGGTACATACCATCCTTGTAGAAATCCAAGTGGCCGCTGGTCTCCCATAACCATGAACGCCCGATATGAGGGGTGTACACCATCTCGTATCCGTTGGCATAGTGCTCACTTCGCCAAAAATTCTCGATTGACTGACGGATACGGGCTCCCATCGGATGCCAGTAGACAAGACCGGGACCGGCCTCCTCATGCAGGCTGAACAGATCAAGCTCCTTGCCAAGCTTGCGGTGGTCTCGCTTCTCCACATCCTCCAGGTGCTGCAGGTACAACCTCAGGTCCTTGGCATTAGCCCATGCAGTTCCATAGATGCGGGTAAGCATCGGATTGGTTTCCTTGCCGCGCCAGTAGGCACCTGCAATACTCATCAGCTTGAAAGCGTCAGCCTTGAGCTCCTTGGTCGACTCCACATGGGGACCTCGGCAGAGATCGGTAAAACCGCCCTGGCTGTACAAAGAGACTTCCTCACCCTCAGCAATCGCGTCAAGCAATTCGAGTTTATAGGTTTGGTCTGCAAACTGCTTCCGAGCCTCAGCACGGCTTACCACCGTACGAACAAACGGCTTTCCTTCGGCGATGATAGCCTTCATGCGAGCAGCTATTTCTTCGAGATCATCGTTCACCAACTGCCTGGGCAGATCGAAATCATAATAGAATCCATTGTCAATCGCAGGACCAATCGTTATCTGTGCTGAAGGAAACATTTGCAACACAGCTTCCGCCATGACATGCGCCATCGAGTGCCTAATTCTGGAGAGTTTCTCTCCTGCATCTTCCTTTGCCATACCAACTCCTCGTATATACCAACAAAAAAAGCCTTCATGCCTTCCCTCTCCGGTACGGCATCATCCGCATCCGGCAAGGACGAAGACATGAGGGCTCTCATGTTCCGCGGTTCCACCTTGCTTCCCTTTCCGATTCTTCACCACCGAAAAGGACGCTCAATTTACCTGTATCGCCAGGTGTACGGCATAATCTACTAAGTTTCCCGTTCGGTATGCGGCTCAAAAGGGGTGTTCATCGGGCGCTTGCCGGATTCCTCTCAACCAAGGGAATCCTCTCTGTGGCTCCGCTATCGACTACTCGTCTTTCTCATTGCCTTACTTGATAGAATGCTTACAATGCAAAAAATAGTCAAGAGTCAAACAACCGCGAGATGATCAGAGCTGCTTTCTCAAGAAGATTCTGATCCTCTTGGGTAAAGCGAGAGAGAAAGGGACTGTCGACATCCAACACTCCCACCACCTTTCCTTGAGTGTCGATAAGGGGGACGACTAGTTCACTGTTGCTTGCACCATCACAGGCAATATGCCCGGCAAAAGCATGCACGTCATCGACGCGCACGCTCTGTGCGGTACGTGCACACAACCCGCACACCCCTTTGGAAAAGGGGATGTCGGTACAAGCCACCTTGCCTTGGAATGGACCGAGCACCAGAGCCTGTCCTGAAGCATCAGTCAAGTAAAACCCAACCCAGTTGATGTCACTCAGCCTTTGGGCAAGCAGGGCCGAAGCATTGGACAGATGACAATATCGTCTAAGCTCTGTACCGTCCCCATCGGCGATCAGGGCTGCAAGCTGGTCAAGCAGTGCATCATCGCTATGCAACATCATACGATACGCTCCTTATTCTACAAAATGGACCGCATGGCTTTCACCGGGGTGGCAGCTTTATTCCCACCACGGAGCTTCATAGCCACCGAGGGTTTTACTACCACACCCGGGCCGTTGATGCAACCGCCTTCGCAGCACATAACCTCGACCAAGTCGGCTTCGGCCGGGCGTTTCTCCCATATTTTCATCGTCCTGAACATTTTCTTGTCAACACCATTGATAGGAAGCACCTGCACCTCGTGATTCGACTCAAAGCGGCTGAGCACACACGAAGCAACCCCGCCGGAAAGAGCAAACTGCCTGCAGTCCTCAAAAGAAGCGGTATCCCCGAGGTCTGCTCCTTCCATCTCCCTTACATCGATATTCTTGGCAATGAACAGGGATGCAAGCTCACTGAAGGTAATTACCCCATCTATGGTATCCAGCCTTACGGCTTCCACTTTCTTGGCCAGGCAGGGACCGATGAAGACATTCCTTGTTTGGGGATTTGCCTCCTTTGCCTTCAACGCTGCATAGCCCATGGGAGAGAGAGCACATGATCGTCGTTCCTTGAGGAACGGCAGATGCTTGTCCACCAACTCCATGTAGGCAGGACAGCAGCTGGTCGTCATAAACCCTTCACCCTTTCCTTTGCGCTGAGCCAGTTCAGCCGCCTCATGCAAACTCGTCGTCTCGGCTCCCTCGCTGACTTCCATTACAGAAGAGAAGCCGGCGCTGAGCAACGCTGCCTTGATTTGAGCCAGGGTACCGGGAAATTGGCCTTCAATTGCAGGGGCGATCAGGGCGGTGACATGCTCAGATCTCTCAAGCATCTTGACCACAGGAATCAAAGAGGAGCGCTCGACAATGGCTCCGAACGGGCAGCTCATCGCACATCGACCGCAGCTGATACACAGTTTGTAATCAATCTCCACATAGCCCTCTGCGTTCTTCTTCACCGCATTGACCGGGCAAGCTTCTTCGCAGGGGACAGGAATATGCACCACAGCGTGAAAGGGGCAGACCTCCTTGCACTTGCCGCAACGGATGCATCGACTCTCATCGATATGGGCTTGCCCTCCGCTGAAGGTAATGCAATCCTTCGGACAGTTAGCCAGACAGGGTCTTGCAAAGCAGCCCCTGCAGGCATCGCTGATCAAATAGCGGTCCGGCGGACAGGAAGAGCAGGCTGTGCTGATGGTAGTCAGAATCGGAGCGGCAGGCTTGTCCGCCTCCATCACTTCCTGCACATACTCCGAGAGATTTTTCAGCTCGTCGTCCTCGGTCTCGATGTTGATACCCAGCAACGCCATGATCCGGTAGCGGACCATTGCCCGCTCCTTGTAGATGCAGCATCGGTTGGGAACCCTCTGTTTGGGAATGATCCTGATGGGAAGTTTGTCGACATTTTCTTTCAGTGTCCCTGCAAAGAACTCCTTAAGAACCTCTGCATGAACCTGACGCTTCATCAGCGTATATTGGTTGTTGAGTTCAAGCACGTGTCGCCTCCGCAAGCAGTTTGCACAGCTTCTCCTGGTTCACACTGCCATAGACTTTCTCACCGATCCGAACATAGGGAGGACGGTCCTTGGACTGGGCATCCTTGCAACCGCCAAGGCAGCTCACGCCCTCAATCTCGCAACTGCAGAGTACCGCAGGGTCCAAGAAATCATTATATAAGAGCAAGTCAGCACCTCCCTGCACAAAACAGGCGGTTCCTACACAAATCTGTACATGTACTTTCTCTTTCTTTCCCATATTCATCTCCTCTCTCAGATATATTCTTGTGAGGTCTCTTTCAGATAGACGTCTTCCAATGCCTTGCGAAGTCTGCCTATCAGGTTTCTTCTGATACCTATTTCCACCGGGATGCTTGGATCCTGATGGGCCTCATTGATCTTCGTTCCTACAATAAAGTGAACCTGATCGCTATCCTGCATGACCTGGACAAATTTTTTCACTGCGTCATTGGCCATCGAACGGACCGGTTTCTTCTGTTCCAAGGCAGTGGCCACCTTGCTTAGGGTGAGCATGCCCTCGGTAACGAGGTCGATACCCTCCATCATCGAGCAAGGCGGTACCTGAGGCGACCAACAGCTCATGTCCACCTTCAAGGGCTTTTGCAGGAGGCGGCTCACAATCTGGGCCGTCGTCCCGCCGCTGACGATCTTTTTGCCTTCGAAGTCCCTAATTTTCTGGACCAGCTGCTCATCATGTTCCTTGGTGAACGGAGGACCGGTCACCACCAACGTCCGTCTGGGTCTGCGTACATAGACTACCATGCAGGTAATGTCGTCCTTCGCACTGAGGCGGTCCAGGCTGTGTGCCCGACAAACAATGGCCTGAGCCAATTCATGGCTGGAGATATCGGGATTCGCCTCAATCTGTGCATGGGTGAATTCGCGAACTCCATCCAGGCGCCAACCCAACGGAAGGGACTTTCCCATACCGGCTTGGGTGACTCCGTCACTGAAAATCACCAATCGGCTGCCGATGGGCAGGTTGAGCACAGAATGCCCCAGCACTTCTTTCTTAAAGGCTCCGTCACGCTGAAGGTCGATGTGCTCGACATCCCACTGCACGCTCCTTTCACCTTGGAACACCAAGGCGCTTGGGTTGTCGTACTCCACCAGGTTCATGGCAACTTGGTCATTGCCAACCATCCTGAGGTCTGCAATGGTGAAGGTTGCGTAACTGATCTTCCGTTCTTTGCATACCGGCAGCGTATTCATGATGATGCGTGCAGAATGAGTGAGATCCATCGGGCTGAAACTCAATTTGTGAGCCATGCGGGCGGTCAGGCTGGCCAATACATTGGCTTTGACCCCGCTTCCCAACCCATCACTGAGCGTACACACAATTTGGTTGTTCTCAGGATTGCGGGAGAGCAGAAATACATCCCCCCCGATCTTTTGCCCATCCTTGTAAATTTGAGCATAGTCTACATCGATGAAGAGGTCGTTCATGGCTCTTCCTTGGTGAAACCATCGCTCTGGCCATTGCCGGGTACCTTGAAGGCGTCAATGAGACTATTGAGCATTATTTCTGTCTCGGCGGCATTCTCGCCGAGCAGGCTGGCGATCTGCTGCACGGTTTCCAAACTCTTCTGGATGACATCCTCGGCTTTCTTGATCACCGTCTCCCTGCGAACAGTAGGGGTGGTGATATCCTCAAACAATGCTCCTACCAAGTGTTGCTTCTCCACGGAGAAGAAGGTCACTTTAAGAAACTTGTCCTGATAATGCAAGCGATACTGCTGGGCGCGAGGATTGGCAAATTGGTCCTTGAACTTCTCGTGGAAGGGAACAAAGCGCTCCAGAGGAAGCCCGCCCACCAGTGTAAGCAGGTCTCCTTCGATGGAGAAGTCGATGTCGCCAAAAAGCTTGAGAAAGCTATTGTTGCAATCGACGATTCGAAGCTGATCATCAACGATGACCACCCCGATCGGGATGGTTCTGAGCAACACATCGATTTTGCTCTGCGCTTCCTTGCGCATTTTAGTGACACACATTTCCGGCTCGGCCATTCCATCGAGGTAGGCGATGGCCATCTCACGGCAGCTGTTGTAACCACAACCTCCGCAGTTCAGCTCCTCAGCCTTATCGCGTTTGCCCAGACTCTTCAATGCCCGTTCGATTTGAGCCTCACTATGTACCGAAACAAAGCTGGAAACCGGTGGGTTCATCGCAACGCTTCCAGGCTTCTCAATCAAGGCATAGCCCTGTTCGAGCAGGGTGGAAACAAACGCCAGGTCTCCGGCAAATACAGGAGCATCATCGGTGATACGGCTGCGGGTATATCGGGAGGAGCAGCCCTTCTTCGCTGCCGAAGAACGGCCTTTCTCACAACCAGGCCCGTTGATGCAGCCTCCCTCACAAAAGAGCAATTCCAAGAAATCCGAATTGCGCTGGCCCTTTTCCATCCCTTCGAGGGTGCCCACCACCTGGGTGGAACCGCTGATGGCGACAGCCTTGGTCTGGAAAGGATCGCTTCCCCAGCTAAGGGAGGCTATCATGCCACCTTCAATCGGATAGAGGGTGGATTTACCGGCCTTGCACGGTACAAACGGGGGAACCAAGGAAGGATCAGCCTCAATCTGCTCTGCAAGCAGACTCAGATCAAGGCTCTCAAGCTTCAACCAAGTACGCAGCTCCTCGAAGGTCAGTGCGAAATCAGGGTATCCGGGTGTTTCATCAGCCTCTACTTTCTTTGCAATGCAAGGACCGACGAATACCACTCCGATATCCTGGCCATAGAGCTTTCTGAGGTATGCGCTATGGCATTGGAGCGGGGAGGGAACCTTGCTCAAGGCAGGGACCAGGGAGGGATGATATTTCTTTATATTCTGGACAACGGTAGGACAGGCAGTGGAAATCCAGGAACACGTGCCGTCATGCTCCTTGGCATATTCTTCTATCGACTCATTGACCAAAGCCGCTCCCAGAGCCGTCTCGCTGACAGCGGTAAACCCAAGACGCTCCAAGGCGAGAACCAAGGCATCGACACCTTCGGGAAATTCACTGGCGGCAGAGGGGGCAAGACTGCAATATATCTTCCTCCCACTGATGAGAAACTGTCTGACACGGGCTAGGTCGTTGCGGATTTTCTTTGCATGAGAAGGACAAATATCGACACAGTGGCCGCAGTAAATGCAGCGGTCCTTCACAACCACCGCAGAACCATCCTTGACTTGTATGGCTTTTACCGGGCAGCCGCGAACGCATTTATAGCAGTCCCGACATTCAGTAAGCTCGGTATAGATGGGGTGGATCACGCTCTCTCCTCCCCGCCAAGCAACTGCGTCCTGATGAGGGCAAGCACGCTTGCAGTATCGAGTCCGCTGTAGGTTTCGCTGCCAATTCTCAGGTTCGGTCCCTTTGCACAATTGCCAAGGCATAAGTGCCCAACCAATGCAACGCGATCAGCGAGACCTTCCTCTTTGAGATATGCCTCCAAGGCTTGCAGGGTTTGCGAATTGCCACGCGCAAAGCAGGAACTTCCCAAACACAGTTCTACAACCAATTTTTCCATTGCTACAACCTCATAACCTATTGTTGGGCTCAATCGTACTGCGAACACCCTTCCAAGTCAATGATTCTTAGGAAAATGGAATTTTATTCTATCTATTAGGTATTTATTTGGTATATTATTTATGTTATTATAATTTTAATATAATTATTTTCACATTATTATGGGGTATCGTCATGATACCCCATACTTTATGCAGTTGATTTACCACTCGTCATCTTCTTCGAGCAAATCTTCCTTTACCATTTTCCGCTTCACCTTGGCAGAAAGAACGGCAAAGCTTGTTGCCAGATCGGTACGCTGTACAACAACCCGCATAGGAAGCTTCAAATCCTTGGGTGCAAAGTTCCAAATAGCAAGGATCCCACACTCCACCAGCTTCTCAGCTACTTCTTGGGCCTGCACCGCAGGAACGGCAATGACGCCGATGTTTACACGATTCTCTTCGAGGTACTGCTTCAGCTGGGTAAGAGGATAGACGGGAACCTCCCCAAGCTTTGCACCCCACTTGTGCTGGTCGATGTCGAAAGCAGCCACAATTTTGAGACCATAGGTTTCAAAGCCCTCATACCGGGCAAGCGCCGAACCTAGATGGCCCGCCCCGATGAGAACGGCATCGGTGGCGTTGTCCCAGCCAAGGGTGTGGATGATTGCGTCGATAAGCTTCACAACGGTAAACCCCACCTTGGGTTTGCCTTCTATTCCCGTACAGGAAATATCCTTGCGGACTTGGATCGGTTTAAGGCCAAGCTCGTCGGCGAGCATGGTAGCCGATACCATTTCCATCCCCTCATCACGATAGCCTTTCAAAAGGCGGAGGTAGGAAGGAAAACGCTTGATGGTAGGGATAGGAATGCCACGGTTGTCTGTTGCCATCATTACTCCTGTTGCAGTGCACCTACAATTCTCTCTACCAGAGAATGCGGCGTGGATGCACCCGCTGTGATACCCAGTATAGCACACTGGTACATTTCATTTGTGATTTCTGTTTCATCTTCGATATGCCAAGCTTTCTTTCCCATCTCCAGAACCAAGGAGTACAGCGCTCTTGTATTTGCGCTATCCTTTCCGCCGATTACGACAACCCCATCACACTGACTTGCCAGTTCAATGAGTGCAGTCCTACGGTTTACCGAGCTGGGGCAGATTTCGTTGGCGAATAGGACCGTAGTGCCAGTATCCTGCCAAACAGAAAGTGCTTGCTTGATTTGCGTCCAAAGGCTCTGGTCGAACGTGGTCTGTACAAATACAGCATAGGAAACCCCTTCTTCAGGTTCGCCTACATCTTGAAGACCGGTGATAAGCCTGCTGGATATCACCTTCTGATCGATACACACGCCCTGCATGGCCGTCGATTCAGGGTGCTTGGCATGCCCTACAACCAGGATGCTGTGGTTCGGGGCATATCGTGCAATATGGTGGAGATTCCGCTTGACCACCGGACACGTGGCATCGACTACGTGGTATCCGGCATCCAGGAATTCAGAACGTAAGGCATCTCCGATGCCATGCGCCCTGAGCACCACCACACCTTTTTGCTGGCCGGCAGGGTCGTTAATCTCAACCAATCCTTCTTGGGCGAATTGGTTGCAGACCTGCTTGTTATGAATCAATTTCCCCAAGGAGTATACCGGCAAGCCTGCCTCTCGAGCGTCCTCAATGGCTTTCTGGGCCATATCGAGCGCACGTGAAACACCCTTGCAATACCCCATGGTCTGTGACAGTACAATTTTCATAGTACCTAGTATGACAAAAATGCTGCCGCAAGGTAACCCCACGGCAGCATCGTATCCTAGGAGATAGTTGTTACTCTGCTTTCTTGACCGCAGCTTCCGTATTCTGCTTCTTCTGAGCCTTACTGATCCAGTAAAGCATGGAAGGAGCGAGGAAATTGGAAGAGAAGGTTCCAAACAGAATACCCAACATCATGTTGATTGCAAAAAGCTGGATATCACCGGATGCAAAGATTGCAAGCGGAAGAATGGCCACCAAGGTGGTGACAGCACTCATGACCGTTCTGCTAACCGACTGGCTAACGCTCAGGTCAATCTGCTTCGCCAAGCCTGCACTCTTGTTGAGCATCACATTCTCACGAACACGGTCGAAAATAACGATGGTGTTGTTCAGTGAGTATCCGATGATCGTCAGAAGGGCTGCAATCGTGGTGCTTGAGAACTCAAGGCGCAAAATCGAAATGGCGGTGAGCATCATCAGAATGTCATGCACCAAGGCAATCAAGGAGGAGACTGCGTAGGCAAAACGGAATCTGATCCAGACATACACCAGAATCAGAGCCATTGCGACAACGATTGCAAGAATCGAGCTGGAAAGCAGGGTTGCACTGAACTTCGGTCCAATGTAGTCACTCTGCAGTACCACGGTGTTGCCTTCACCAAAGAAGGATGCAAGGGCTTTCTTCACCTCGTCTTCCATGGAAGCCTGGGTGGCATTGTCCTTGATACCCAGACGAACCTGGAAGGTCTGGTTCTCATCCGATCCCACCGTCTGCACTTTTACGTTTCCAAGTGCAGAAAGGGCGGACCTGACATCCTCAATGGAAGTACTGCCGGTTCCCTGGAAATTCAGTTTGGTGGGAACGCTGCTCAGCGTTGCCGGAAAACCATACCCCGAGAGCAAATCGGCAGTCTTCAAAGATCCATCAACTGCAGTTGCAGTGATGTCCTGTACTGCACTGAGGGCACCGGCAAGATCCTTGGCAGTCGGATAGGCCTGGGAGCGGAAGCTTGTAGCAGCAACCCCTTCCTCACCACGAACTTCAAGACTTAATGCTGAACCGGAGATAGCAAGTACTGCGTCCTTGTTGCCACTATAGGTGACTTCAAGACCGACGGGGGCGATCTGGATGCGCTGGCTCAAGCCGCTCTCGAAGTCAACCCCGAGGTTGAAACCTCCGAACACACCCAAGGCGACGGCTCCGGCAAGCAGGAGGACCACAGCCAAAGCCCATGCATACCAGCGAAGTTTGATGACAGGAATATCGTTCTTAAGCATTTAGTTTTTCCTCCAGCTGATGTGCAGTTTCTTGCCCTCGCGGTGAGCAACGGTCGCATCGAATACGAGATGCGATACAAACAGGGCAGTGAACACCGAGCTGACAATACCAATGGCCAAGGTATTGGCAAAACCTTTCACTGAACTGCTTCCGAGCTGTGAGAGGACCAAGGCCGCAATAATCGTAGTAATGTTGGCATCCATGACCGTCCAGAACGCCTTATCAAAACCTGCCTTGATGGATGCAACATCGCTCTTACCCAACCGCCGCTCTTCCTTGATGCGCTCAAAGATGATGACGTTGGTGTCGACTGCCATACCCAAGGTAAGAATCAAACCGGCAACGCTGGTCAGCGTCAAGGTGAAATTGAAGGCAGAAAGT
>Ga0172378_10003722_pt1 | contig 14322 bp, 10 predicted proteins | sample GrowelOW332metaG_FD_119755 | JGI IMG/M metagenome (GOLD analysis project Ga0172378, IMG submission 119755) | Groundwater microbial communities from an aquifer near a municipal landfill in Southern Ontario, Canada - Pumphouse #3_1 metaG | ecosystem: Environmental > Aquatic > Deep subsurface >... | reverse complement strand
TGATATTTACTTATGTGGATCACGAGGTGGAGCGGTTCATGGGGTCGCACTTGACGTTCGCCTTGTTCGATGCGTACAGGGATCCTTCTTTGATTGCGATGTTCCCGTCGTATGTGGCACTAGATGCTTCCATACCTTATCTGCAATTTTTTGTCGTTCCGTTTCTTTTTCTATTGGTGTTCCTTGCTGCGTGGGGGGTGGGCAAGTTGTTCTCCAAGGTGGGGAGCTGGAAAGGCTGGGCGCTTACCGCATTGAGCTTGCTTGTGGTTTATATCGCCTCAGAGCTTTTCTTGAATGCGGTTTGGACGGGTGCGGAGCGCATGCGCAAACTCGCTCCGGTTGTTTCTGTAATTTATAAGGAATGGCAGATGAAGCGGGCGGAATCGGCGCTTTCTTATGAAACGCTCAAAGCTTGTATTAATACTTCCCGAAAGTTTTGGGCGGAGATCGAAGGCGAAGACTCTTCGATTTGGACGTATCCAGATTCTCTTTATCCTCTCTACCGGATTCCGAAAGAGGGCTTTGAAACGGATTCCCTCCTTTCTTCCCGCCGCGCAAAGCGCCCTAATTTTTTAGTCATATTCTTGGAAAGCTGGCGGGGCTATGATGTCGGTTATCTCAATCCGGATGATCCGCGGGAATCGGCGACTCCGGTATTGGATTCTCTTGCAGAAACGGGCGAAGCCTGGATGCGGATGTATGTTTCGGGAGCTTCTACGGTAGAGGGGCTCCTTTCGGCCCATGTCGGATTCCCGCCGCATAGGACGCGGATGCTCGCGACGGAACTCTCTACAATAGATGTTCCGAGTTTTGCCTCGATGCTCAGGGATTCCGGTTATGTCGCGGAATTCTTCTCTGCTTTGGACCCGGCAGGGGACAATCTTTCCGTCTGGTTCCGCAAATGGTATGGGCGCACGCACTATAGTGAGAATTGGAAAGGCGATTCTGCATTTTTCCGCGCTTCCGCTTCATTTATTTGTGATTCTCTTGCAAAAAAAGGGAAGCCTTTCCTTGCGGGTTTGATTTCCCAGGGCAGCCGCTATCCGTTCTCCTTTGCCCCGGGAATTCCGGACTTTGTAAAAAAGCTTTCCCCGCCGGAGCGCCTGCGCTACGCAATGCATTGCGCGGATTTGCAACTGGGGGCGTTTCTACACAGAGTTTCAAAGGAACCGTGGTTTGCGAATACATATGTCATCGTACTTGGGGATCACGGTTTCTCTCAAGGTGGACATGGCTTTTGGGGAACTAACGCGGGCGGGTATTCCGATCTGACGTGGATTCCTTTTGTGATTGTGGGCCCTGGACTTTCTCTAGGCAGGGAACATTTTACGGTTTCGTCTGAGAGCGATATCGCTCCGACGATTATTTCGCTCGCGGGACTCCGGGTGCCGAATTCTTTTATGGGGCACGATCTTCTCCGCCCGTCGCCATCATCGTTTGCCATTGGTGTCCATACGGGAATCGAAGCATTGTCCGTAGACGGTTATCGGCTGCTTACGGGGCTTCCGGGGTCGGTCCGCGAAGGCGGCGATGTCATTTTTTCCGAAGAAGATGTCCGCGAATTGTTTTCCCTGATGCCAGTCGCAAGTGATAAGGCTGAGGAGCTTAAACTTTTGGCGGATTCCTTGCTTTTGGTGAATGATTATACGCTTTCTTCCAATCGGGTGCGTAAATCGCATTGATTTTGCCCGGCGGACTTGCCTGAATCTTCCGTTTTTTCTCTATTTGTTGCCGCAATGGCTCGTTTATGTAAACGAACCTTTCTTTTATGAGGTGTTTTTGGATACTCGGGAAAAACTCGATTCCCTTATAGCTCAGGCCTGTGCTACCGCCGGTGTAGAACTTATCGAATGTGACAGGTTCAAGGCGGGAAAGCGTGAAGTACTCCGCATTTATATCGACAAGCCAAATGGCGTAGATGTAGAAGATTGCGCTTTAGTGAGCGAGCATTTGTCGGATGCGCTCGATTCAGATGAATCGCTCATTCCGGATGCCTATACGCTCGAAGTTTCGTCTCCTGGTTTGGACCGCCCCCTCAAGTCTACTCGAGATTTTGAACGCAACAAAAACCGCATCGTGCGGGTGACGAGGAGTGAAGGACGTCCTCTTACGGGCGAACTTGTGGCTGTTGATGAAGAAAATTTGACCCTGTCTATTAAAGGTGTGACAGATGCGGTCTTGGTTCCTAGGTCCGAGATCCTTTCTGTCAAGGTGGAAGTTCAATTCTAAAAAAAGGCTCTTATGACGAAGAAAAAGGAACCAAAAATCAATCTGTTGGAAGCGTTTAAGGCGGTGGTGGACTGCAAGAACATCGATGATGCGATTGTTGAAGAGTCTTTGAAACAAGCTCTGATAACTGCGGCCCGCAAGTATTTGAACATTGACAAACATTTTGAAGTAAGCATTGAGGAATCAGGAGAAGTCCGAGTCACGCTCCTCGTGGATGTTGTGGATGATTATCCGGACGTCGATCCTTCTATGGACGCTGAAACCGTGCAAGAATTCGACGAACATTACATGCTAGTCGATGAAGCGAAAGAATTTAACGAAAATGCTCTCCCTGGTGACCGCCTTGAAATGGAAGTTCCTGTTTCCGCCTTTGGACGTCAAGCCATCCAGACTGCAAAGCAATATTTGATCCAGCATATCCGCGATGCGGAACGCAATAAAGTTTATGCGACTTATCGCAGCCGTATTGGTTCGATCATCAATGGTGAAGTTGTACGTATTGAAGGCCGTAACGCGATCGTTTCCATTGGTCGCCAGACCGAAGGCGTGCTTCCGTTCAAGGAGCAGCTCGGCAAGGAACGTCTCCAGCAGGGCAGTTCCGTAAAGGCTGTAATAGCTGATGTAACGGATTCTGCTAAAAATGGCGCACAAGTTATTCTCTCTCGCACGAGCGGTATGTTCCTTTCCGAGCTCTTCCGCCAGGAAGTTCCTGAAATTTATGAAGGTACGGTTGAGATCAAGGGCGTTGTCCGCGATCCCGGTTTCCGCGCGAAGATTTCCGTATATGCCCGCGATGAACGCATTGACCCCGTCGGCGCTTGCGTCGGTATGAAGGGTGCACGCGTGCAGGCGATTGTCCGCGAACTCGGCAACGAGCGCATTGACATCGTCCATTGGGATCCGGATCTTATTACGTTTATCCGTCACGCACTTTCTCCCGCGAATATTGTCAAGTATTTTGAAGTCCCGGGTACTCGCCGTTTGGTGATCGTGATTGCGGATGAAGACCTTGCTCAGGCGATTGGCCGCAGCGGTCAGAACGTCCGTTTGGCTTCTCAGCTCGTCGAACACGATTTGGATGTTTACGGCGAAAAAGAATGGTCTGAAAAAAGCGATGAAGAAAAGCAGAAGGTGCTCACGCCGCGCAATAATGAATTGATCAAGGCTGCAGCATTAAACGAATCGGGCCTTTTTAAGGAAGATACTGAAGCTCTGGCGGGCTCTGCGGAATCCTCTGATGTTCAGGCAGAAGGTCAAGTTGAATCGAATACCGAAAAAGACGGCGAGGCAAATTAAGTATTTGCCTATTGGAGCAAAAGCATAGATGAATAATGAAAAACAGATTACACCGGGCGAATGGGCAAAGACTCACGGCGTAGATGCCGGAAAGGTCGTTTCTCTTTTGCATGACAAGGGAGTTCAAGTTCTCTCCCCAGTTTCGCTCGTCCCCATTTCTGCTTTTACTTCGATAGAAGCCCAAGTAATGGAGGAAAAGGTGAAAGCTGAAGCCCGCAGAGCGAAAACGAACGGACTTCGCAAGAATGTGAAGAAATCTTCTTCGGAAGAAGCTTCTCATCCTGCAACGGCCCCGTCGGCGGCTCCGAATGCCCGTCGCACGCTCACCTCTACATTCAAAGGCGGATTGAAGGCCTCTTTGACGCGGACAGTACAACCCAAACCAGCAACTACTTTTGTTTCAAGGCCGGCAAAGCCTCTGCAACAACCTGCTGCAAAGCCTAAAAATGAAGCTAAGGTTCAAGAGGCGTCGTCGGAACTGAAAGTGAATGTACAGACTCCGGTTCAGCAAACGAAGCCGGCTGTTGTCCGTACTCCAGCAGAAGCAAGGAATGTTCAACCGAAGCCTCTGGAAGGGAAAGAATTTGCGCATCTGGCATCTTCTGCCCAGAAACAAGAGCCGAGACAGGCGCCTGTGATGAACAAGCCTCAATCGGCTGCGGCTCCGAATCCCAATGTCCACGCGACTCCGGTTGGAGAACTCCGCCAAGTGGAAATGAAGGCTCAGGTATTCAAACCCGATGCGGCAATTCTTGCCCGTATTGAAAAATCCCGTCAGCAGGCCGCTCAACAGCACCACTTCCGTGATCGCTCTGCCGGTGGAAACCAGCAAGGTTATACGGGCCGCTTTGGACGCCCCGCTGGTGGTGCTCCAGGTTCAACATCTACTGCTGGTGGCGGCGGATACCGTTCTTCTGGAAATCCTCCGTATAGAAGCGGACCTTCTAATGGTCAATCCCGCCCGTATTCTACGGGAACGCAATCCCGCGGTCATTTTGCGGGCCAAGCGATGCAGGACGCCTTTGGAGCCGCTCGTAGCAGTCCCCCCCCCAGTGGAGCTCCCTCCGGTAACAACCGCTTCGCTCCTAAGGGGAATTCCCAGAGTGGCCGAGGCAATTCCCGCTATTCCAAGGGAAAGCGTGATAATGGCCGCGATCGCGAACAGCAGACGGAACGGCAGGATACGGTTCGTCAGAATGTATCCCGTGTGATGGCTTCGCTTTCCAAGCATCCGGTGAAGAAAGTTTATCACAAGGATGAAAATGCAGAAAATTTCGGCGCAGAACGCAAGATTTTAAAGACTTCTGACTTTATCACCGTTGGCGAACTTGCCGGTATGATGGACCAGATGCCTGCCCGCGTAATCGCGAAATGTATGGAAATGGGTATGATGGTTACCATCAATGCCCGCCTTGATTTTGAATCCATCCAGATTCTCGCCGATGAATTCGGTTATGAAGCTCAGCTGATGGAAGAATACGAAGAAGAAGTTCTCGGTGTGGAAGAAGAAAAAGCCGAAGATTTGGAACCGCGTCATCCTGTGGTAACCGTAATGGGCCATGTTGACCATGGTAAAACGTCTCTCCTCGACTGGATCCGCAAGACTCACGTGGTTTCTGGAGAATCCGGTGGCATTACTCAGCATATCGGTGCTTATGAAGTAACGACTTCCGTAGGCAAGGTGACATTCCTCGATACGCCGGGTCACGAAGCCTTCAGCGCTATGCGTGCTCGCGGTTCTCAAGTGACGGACGTGATCGTGCTTGTTGTCGCCGCAGATTCAATGGTCATGCCTCAGACGGTAGAATCCATTGAACTTGCCCATCGTGAAAAAGTGCCAATTGTCGTGGCGATTACCAAGATTGATTTGCCGACGGCCAATCCGGACAAAATCCGGACTCAGCTTGCCGAACGCGGCGTGGAAGTAGAACAGTGGGGCGGTGAAGTCAGCTGTATCGAAGTTTCCGCCCGTACGGGTGCGGGAATGCAGAAGCTCCTTGAAACGCTTGCCCTCGAAGCAGAAGTGCTCGAACTCAAGGCGAGCAAGACGGCTCGCGCGCGCGGTGCCGTTGTGGAATCCAAGCTCGATGCGGGCAAGGGTTCTATGGCGACGATCCTCGTGCAGGATGGAACTCTTCACATTGGCGATCCGTTCGTTTGCGGTATCTATGCCGGACGCGTCCGTGCAATGTTCGATGATCGTGGCAAACAAATGAAGGAGGCGGGTCCTTCCGCTCCTTGTCAGGTATTAGGCTTTGATGGCACTCCTCAAGCTGGTGATGACCTCATTGTGGTCGAAGATGAGAAGTCTGCACGCGAGATTGCCTCCAAGCGCCGTATGGCTGCCCGTGAACGCGATCTCCGCGCTCGCAAGACTATCTCTCTTGAAAATGTCTATGACAACGTGAAGAACGGAACTGTTTCCGAACTCAACTTGATCATCAAGGCTGACGTGGGTGGTTCTTCTGAAGCTATTGCGGCAAGCCTTGAAAAGCTCTCTAACCGCGAAGTCAAGGTGAATATCATCCGCAAGGGCGTTGGAGCGATTACGGATTCCGATATACTTCTTGCCACTTCTTCCCAAGCAATTATTATCGCGTTCCACTTGATGCCTCCGCTTTCTATCCGCGAAATGGCAGAGAAGGAAGGCGTTGAAATCAAGAATTACCGCATTATTTATGAGATCATCGATGATATCAAGAATACCGTCGAAGGTCTGCTCAAGCCGACAAAGCGCGAAGAACTCACCGGTGAAGCTGAAATTCGCCAGATCTTCAAAATTCCGAAGGTCGGTATTATTGCCGGCTGTATGGTTACGGACGGTGAAGTGGACCGCAGCAGCCGCGTTCACGTATACCGGGCTGGCGTGGAACTCGGCCTTACCGAAGTCCAGACTCTCAAGCGTCACAAAGACGATGCGAAATCTGTCGCCCGCGGCTTTGAATGCGGTATCGGACTTAAGGGGTATGACAACCTCCAAGAAGGCGATACGCTTATGTTCTTCAAGGAAGTTTCTGTTGCCCGCACATTGGAAGATGTTGCCCGCGATGAAGCTCTTGCCAAGGAAAAGGCTGCTCAGGAAAAAGAAGCCAAGGCCGCAGAACAGAATTCTCCAAAGAAGGATGCTTAATGCCGCGTAATTTCCATTCTGGAATGAGCCGAGGATCGACCCGCCGCGTACGCCGCACGGATCGTTTGGATGAGCTCTTCCGGGAGGAGATAAGCAAGCTTCTCCAGAAAGGATTGAAGGACCCTCGCGTAGGCTTTGCTACGATTACCCGTGTAGAAATTACGACGGATTTGAGCTATGCTAAAGTTTATGTGTCGGTACTCGGTTCTGAAAAGGATAAGACGGGAACGATGATCGGCCTCAAAAATTCGGCGGGATTTATCCGCAAATATTTGGGTACGCAGATCAAGATCCGGAAGATTCCCGAGCTGACCTTTGTTCTCGACGAAAGCCTGGATCACGCTATGCATATTGAAGAAATTCTTTCTGATTTGAAAGGCAAGGGCGAACTTTAAGCCCGCTATTCTAATCGCATGGAGACTCTTTTTTCTGGCTTGATTCTTTTGGATAAACCGGCAGGAGTCACCTCCTGCAAAGCTTTATTTCCTATCCGAAAAATTTTCCATACGCGAAGAGTGGGCCACGCAGGCTCGCTCGATTTGCGTGCTTCGGGTTTGATCGTTGCCGCCGTAGGCCGTGCGACAAGGCTACTTTCTTTTGTAGAATCGGGAGAAAAGTCCTATACCTTCAACGCTCATTTTGGCTATTCTACCGATACGGATGAATGGGATGGCGAGCTCATTTCGCAAGACCCGCAGGAAGCTCCGATATCCGCTGAAGAGATTCAGAAAGTCCTTCCTCAGTTCCGCGGTGAAATAGACCAGGTCCCGCCTGATTTCAGCGCGGTTAAAATCCAAGGAAAGCGGGCTTCGGATTTAGCGCTCAAGGGGCGTTCTTTTGAACTCAAATCGCGGAAAATTTTCATCCGCAATTTGTCTTTAGTGGGGAGAGCTTCTGCTCCACAAAATATTTCGGGCCGCATTCGTTCTTCGTTTGAGTTTTCCTGCGATTGTTCCAAAGGTACATATATCCGTTCTTTAGTGCGTGATATCGCTAGGGCACTCGGAACTTGTGGTGTTGTATCGGGAATTCGCCGCACGCGGATTGGGTCACTCTCTGTGGCAGATGCCGTACTGCCTTCTTCGCTGGATGAAAATTCACTTTGCACTCCGCAAAGTCTTTTGCCTTTTCCTGTGGTTAAACTGACGCCTAGCGAATTGGAATTTATCCGCAACGGTAATTCAATTGCCTGGAATACTCCGGTAGCTTTTTCCGATGGCGCTCCGAATGTGGTCCTTGCGGAAGATGAATCGGGAACGCTGCAATCGGCGTGTTCTTATGCAAATGGAAAGCTTTATGCCAAATTTTTCCTCGGGAGCGATAACTGATGGCTGAGATACTACGCGCCGTTACAGCTGGAAATTTTGACGGATGCCATTTAGGGCATCAGGAGCTTTTTCGAGTTCTCCGCGTTGAAGCTTTAGCTAGAAATCTGGTGCCGACGGTCATTTCTTTTGAACCGCATACGCGTCACGTTTTAGGAATCCCGGGCCGCCCCGCTCTTTTAACGACGACGGAAGAGAAAGAAACTTTTATCCGCTCGCTTGGACTTGATTTTATCTTGCTTCCTTTTACGCGAGAAGTGGCTGCCCAGCCGTTTCAAGAATTTGTGGGAAAGGAACTCATCGAAAAATTTGGAACGCGCTTTTTGGTGCTTGGGCACGACCATCATTTTGGGGCGGCCGGCAAGGGAAATTTTGAAGCAATTGTTTCGACATTTCCAGACTTACCTGCGATTCAATTATCCGCAATTTATAAGGACGGGGAACTTTTAAGTTCTTCTCGTATCCGTGACGCCTTGGAAAATGGGGCTGTGGAGCGGGCGAATTCTTTATTAGGGCGCTCTTACCGCATTCACGGACGTGTAGTGCAGGGGAAACGATTGGGCCATACGATTGGATTTCCGACGGCTAATGTTCAAACGGGTTCTTATAAATTAATTCCCAAGTTCGGCTCCTATGTGGCGAGCGTAAAACTTTCTGATTCAAGTGAACACCGCGCTGTGGTGAATATCGGGATTCAACCCTCTATTGGCGATTTGCCTCTTGCTGTAGAAGTACATTTGCTGGATTTTAGCGGAAATCTTTACGGACAAATGATCGATGTGGATTTGCTCACATTCATCCGGGCAGAGAAAAAATTTGAATCAATTGATGCTCTAAAAGCGCAAATAACTGCAGATGCGAATTTTGCCCGCAATTTCTAATAGGGAAATTTTTTAAAATTTGTTTTGAGGGACAGGGGATTGCTTTGTGGAGTAATAATTTTCGGCGTGAATTCTTCCCGCCGTGGTGAGCAAGGAATAACGAGACATTCCGTGCAACCGTTTAGCAGGTAATCTTTCAGCCTCTCCTTTCTAGGCCCGGAAAAAGGCTTTATCGCTCTCGCGCAGTTTAGCGACTCTTCTTGGGCTTTGCTTGCTCTGCTATAGACGCGTGGCCCGTTGCAATACCCTATAGCGAATTGTGGTGTTGCTCTTGTACAAGAGTCCACCGCCTCACCTCTTCTATTCTTTTCTGAAATTTTGGTGTCTATGCCTTTCGCTGCGTTCTTTTTTGATAACTTCTCGCTCTTCGGCGCGTTCCTTGCTCGGTTCATAGGTGCGGCCTTCTTTGAGCGATGTGCGCGATAGGAGCAGCCGGGAAACTTTGCCTAGCTTGAGGCGTTCAAGCGTATTCCTTATCCATACGCGGTTTTCGGGAATGTACCAGAAGAAAAATCTCTGTTGAGAACGCTTTTCGTCGATGCTCTTTGCGACAAAGAGAGGCTTCCCGTCGGGGTACATCGCCGCATAATACATTTCGGTGGAAATGGTCATCGGGGTGGGCGTAAAGTCTTGCACTTGTTCCAAGCGGAAGCCGAGCTGCTTGGTTTCGAGGGCGAGTTCCGCCATATCTTTTTCGGTGCAGCCCGGGTGACTTGAGATAAAGTAAGGGATGAGCTGTTGGTTCTTGCCGATACGTTTGCATTCCGCATCAAAGATTTCCTTGAATCTGTAGAACAAACTAAATGACGGTTTGCGCATTAAGCTCAAAACCTGATCGGATGTGTGCTCCGGGGCGACTTTGAGGCGTCCGCTTACATGGTTGCCGATGAGTTCGCGAGCATATTCCAGGTGGTCTTCTTTGAGGGCTTTGTCTGTAGTTTCTTGCAAAATGAGGTCGTAGCGGATGCCGCTTCCGATGAATAAATGCTTCACTTTCGGATTTTTTGAAATTTCGCGGTAGAGCTCGGTGAGTTCCTTGTGCCGAGTATCCATATTGTCGCAGATGCGGGGAAATATGCAGCTAGGCTTTGCGCATTTTTCGCAGCGGGAACGGTCCTTGCCCCGCATTTTATACATGTTTGCGCTGGGGCCGCCGAGGTCGGTGATCGTACCTGCAAAACCCGGCATTTGGGTAACGATGTCTACTTCGCGGAGGATGCTTTCTTTTGTGCGGCTTGCGACAAATTTTCCCTGGTGAGCATTGATTGCACAGAAACTGCAACCGCCAAAACATCCGCGATGCGTGTTGATCGAAAATTTGATCATTTCAAACGCGGGAATCGGTCCCCGCTTTTTGTAGCGGGGGTGAGGCGCTCTCATATACGGGTATTCAAAGCTCTCGTCGAGTTCGCCTTCTTCGAGCGGTGGGTAAGGCGGGTTAATTACCACCGTGACTTCGCCTGCGTCTTGTAAAATGCGCTTTGCGTGAATTTTATTGCTCTCGACTTCGGCTTTGCGAAATGCTTCGAACTGCGTTTTTTTATTTTGTATGCAGTCTTCAAAACTAGGAAGGATGAGGTCTTCAAAGTCCTTATTTTTGGGTACACGTCCTTTTGGAGCTAGGAAGACTGTCTGCGGAATGGAATTCATATTGGAAAAGGGCACTCCTTTTTTGAGAAGGCGCAGCAATTCCTTCATCGGCTTTTCGCCCATACCGTAAATCAAAAGATCCGCATTTGTCGAAGCGAGAATAGGCGGGAGGACTTTGTTATCCCAGTAATCGTAATGCGCTATACGGCGCAGGCTGGATTCGAGGCCGCCTAAAACTACGGGAACATCGGGGTAGAGTTCTTTTAAAATTTTGGCGTAGACGCTTGTTGCTCGGTCGGGCCTAAAGCCAGCTTTCCCGCCTGGTGTATAGGCATCGTCGCTTCGAAGGCGCTTGTTCGCAGTGTAGTGGTTTACCATGCTGTCCATACCGCTGGAAATGCCGAAAAAGAGCCGTGGCTTCCCCAATTTTTTGAAGTCGCGCAGGTCGTCCCTCCAATTGGGCTGTGGCAACACTGCGACACGGAGGCCTTCGTGCTCAATGAGCCTTGACATTACGGCATGCCCAAAAGAGGGGTGATCGACGTATGCGTCGGCAGAAACGATGATGACGTCAACAGAGTCCCAACCTCTTGCTTCCAAATCTTCTTTGGAAATGGGCAAAAATTCGCGTGCTTCCATAAAGTAAAGATAAAAATTTGCTGCGGGAAAAAGTGAATTTCCCATAATTAGTTCCCTGTAACTCGCTATGCTTCAGATCTACCCTCTGGCCTGTTGTGCAAAATATCGCCGTTATTTTGATGAAACTTTTGATGAAGAACTGATGTGAATATGAACCTTGTTTGCTTACAAAGTAAATTACTTTATATAAAGTAATATTTGAGGCTTCTAATATACTTGTAAGCATAAGGCTTATTTTCCTATGCGGTCTGAGGAAACCAATATGCGTTTTACGTTTTGATATTGGAACTGTTGAGAAAGATGATAGACAACATATTCTGCAAGTTCCTGAATCCGTAGGCTACCTGTATCCTGATTTTTATTCGACATAAAACTCCGTGCTTTGCGCGGGGTTAAGGTTTTATTGAAGTACTGTAAGCGAGAAAAGGGGATGAAAGACATGGACCCGGACGAGGCAACGCCTCACAAGGAAGCCTGAACCCCTCATCGTTAAGAAAATGAAGTGATATAACGGATACACTACCGCCCAAAACAAGACAAGCCTTTCAAAGGAATTGACAGATTTATTTTTGACACTAGTGACAACGGATACAGGTATCGAGTCGTCCGGCTGTCTGCCCGCGATGAAATCCATGGGCTCTGCGAATGGAAAAATTTGACGGTCATTCGCGGAAATTTTCAGGAGCGTGTGCGCACGGCTGTATCCGCAAAAAATACTTGGGGGTTGTTTTTTCCGTCCACGGGTTACTTCGCGCACATGATCGGAGTGAACGAAAAAGTCTTTGTTAATTTGAAATGGGATTTTGCCTCCTAGACGGAAAGAATTTATCTTATACTTGAAGAGATAAATAGGAAGGAAAATATTTTATGGAAAAAATACTGATCATCGGCGGGGTTGCGGCCGGAGCTACTGCGGCAGCCAAAGCGCGGCGCATTTCTTCTACTGCGGAGATTACGATTCTCGAAGCGGGGCCGGACGTCTCCTTCGCGAACTGCGGTCTTCCTTATTTTCTGGGCGGGGATATTCCGGAGCGATCCTCGCTGATCCTTCAAAGTCCGGAAAGCTTTTGGGAACAGTACCGGATTAAGGTGCTCGTCAATACCCGCGCGGAAAGTCTCGACCGGCAGAAAAAGCGCGTCATCGCGAAAAATGCGTTGAACGGCGAAGTGCAGGAATTCGAGTATACGAAACTGATCCTCGCACAGGGAGGGCTCCCTATCCGTCCCGCGCTTCCCGGCGTGGATCATCCGCATGTGTTTACGCTCTGGACACTTCAGGATATGGACCGGATTCACCTGTTCATCAAGGAGAAGAAGCCGAAAACGGCAGTTATCGCCGGCGGTGGATTCATCGGGCTCGAAATGGCCGAGGCTCTCGCCAAGCGCAATATTCTAGTACATATCGTGGAAAAGCTTCCCTACGCCATGGGAATCATGGACCCCGAATTCGCTGGATTCATTCAGGAAGAGCTTTTCGCTCATGGCGTTTCGCTCCACACTGGCGTGGGCGTAACGGGCATTACCCCGGAAGTGGTGGAGACAGAGGACGGGAACGCCATTCCTGCGGATATGGTGCTTCTCTCCATCGGCGTGCGCCCCACCCTCGCTCTTGCGGAGAGTGCGGAACTTGTTATCGGAAAGGCCGGAGGCCTGCTTGTGGACGAGTACTTGCGTACAAGCGATCCCGATATTTATGCCGCGGGCGATATGGTGGAGATCGAGCACCGCGTGCATCACGGGAAAGTGCGCATTCCGCTTGCGGGGCCGGCGAACCGCCAAGGACGCATCGCTGCGGAAAACGCACTCGGTGGCAAGCAGCCTTACGCCGGAGCTATCGGAACCTCCGTCGTGAAGGTTTTCGACGCCATCGCCGGCATGACCGGCCTTTCGCTCAAGGCCGCGAAGAAACTAGGACTCGATGCCGAAGCCGTGACGGTGCACAAGGAACATCACACGGCTTACTACCCGGGTGCAGAGCAGGTCTCCGTGCGCCTCGTCTACGACAGGAAAACGGGACGGATCCTCGGCGGGGAAACCGCCGGTTATGCAGGCGCCGACCGCCGCCTGGACGTCGTTGCCACGGCCGTGTTTTCCGGCATGACGATTCACGACCTCGCTTCGGTGGACTTCGCCTATTCGCCACCGATCGGCACAGCCAATGACGCGCTCAATATGACCGCATTCGCCGCCGAGAACAGGGCCTCCGGTTTCAGCCCTTCTCTTGTGGCAGAAGAACTGGATGACTTTGTGAGTACACGGCGGCCTGCCATTGTGGATGTGCGCGATAGCTTCGCCTTTGAAAAAGGGCATATCGATGGCGCGGAAAATATACCTCTGGAATTCCTCGCGGAAAAGCTTTCCGATTTTCCATCGGATGCATCATTTCTCATTTACGATGACAACGGGAAAAAGGGGCATCAGGCACTCCGGCTGTTGCTCGGTCTCGGAAGGACCGACGTGCACTACATCTCGGGAGGGTTCGCTTCCGTGGCGCGCCATGCGCGGGCGGAAAAATTCAGCGCCTTCCAGGTTCAGCTCCCGGTGATCACCCAGAAAAACACGCCAACCCCTGCGGCAAAAGAAACGCGACCGGAAACCATCTATATGCGGATCGCCCGTCAAAATGCAGAACGGCGCGAAAGGGATGCCGCAGGACCCCTCATCATCGACGTACGCACGCCGAAGGAATTCGCGAAGGGTGCGTACCCGGGGGCGATCAACATTCCTCTGGACTCTCTTCCAGACCGCATCGAAGAACTCGGCGGAAAGGATCGCTATATAACGCTTTACTGCGCCTCTGGCGCGCGGAGCGCTTATGCGGCCCGTCTGCTTGAGGAACGGGGATTCACTCACATTACGAATGGAGGCGGCATCATGCAGATGATGCGGAAGAAGTAGTGGCGGACCAGTTTCTCTAAAAATTCATGGATGACGAGCCGTTATAAGAGATGGCCGTTAGAAGAACCGCCGTGCTCTGCGCGGGGGTTTCGTATTCTATAGCCATGCTTGCCGCTATTGCGTATAAATTCAAAAAAGTTATGAGTGTTCTTTTTGTGCTGCTCTTATTTTTGCAAAAAGCTAGGTAGGAATCCGGAGCAAAATATATTCGCTGGTAAATCGGTTTATGTAATGAATTTTTGATAGTGATTTTTTAAGCGCTGACTATTTATGAGATCGAGACGAAATACGTTCCTGTCGGGCAAACGAAGTACTTGCGAAAAATAAAGAAACC
>Ga0172378_10003721_pt1 | contig 14323 bp, 14 predicted proteins | sample GrowelOW332metaG_FD_119755 | JGI IMG/M metagenome (GOLD analysis project Ga0172378, IMG submission 119755) | Groundwater microbial communities from an aquifer near a municipal landfill in Southern Ontario, Canada - Pumphouse #3_1 metaG | ecosystem: Environmental > Aquatic > Deep subsurface >... | reverse complement strand
CTTAACCTGATATAAAAAACATAAGTAAAAAGGAGAAATCATTATAGAAAAACCAACAGAAATAATAGGAATAAAAGTAACTAGTAATTTAAAAAATAGAATCCAAGAAGTAGCTAAAGAAAACGATATGAATGTATCAGAGTTTATTAGATATATAACTAATAAAGAAGTAACTAATAATGACATTTATAAAAATCAAAGTTATTTATCAGATATATTAACTTTAATAATAACTAATATTATTGAAGAAAAAACAAGTACAATAAATCATACATTAAAACAAATTTATTTAAAACAAGAATTAATTATTGAAATATTAAAATCAATAACTGAAGGGGATATAGATTCAATTATAAAAGACTTTACAACAACATATTTAGGTGAAAACTTACGAACAATATAATAATTGCAGGAATCAAATATGAACAAAACAGTAGTGTACTAGCTAGCCTAAAAGGCTGGCTAGGTTATACTACCCAAGATAAAAAAATTGATAAAACTTCTTTAAATGATGAACAAAATAATTTATTAAATAACTTTAATGGTTATACTGAAATAAAAGATAATTTAATTAATCATGATATTGGAATATGGAATAGTAATGGAGATATAGATGCTTTAGAAGATTTAAAAAGTATTAACTTTAAAGATTATGGAGGTTATACTTGGAATGGATTTGTATCTGTTAAAAAAGAAGATTCACTTAATCTAGGTTTAATAAATAAAGAAGATTATTATAAGTTTTCAAAATCAATTATACCTAAATTAATAATGAATAGTGGTTTTGATATTAATAATGTTAAATGGTATGCTTGTCTACATTTAGATAGTGAAAAGAATTATAATATTCATTTCTTTCTTATGGAAATAAAGAAAACAAAATTTAATAAAAGTGATAGATTAATACCTAGATCTGCTATTAAAAAGTTTAAAAGTAATGCTTTATCTTATTTAATAAATAGAGATGAAATAATGTCTTTAAAAGATAATTTATTTATGGGTATTATTAAAGATGTAAGAAATAGTAATTTAACTTCTATTAATAAAAAAAGTAATCTAGATAATAAAATAGAAGCTCTATATAAGAAGCTTCCTAAGAAACATAGATTACAATATAACTCACCTAATTTTACTGAAAATAGAGCTTTATTAGATGAAATAATAGCAAGTATATTAAGCAGTCCTAAAGTAGTTAATAACTATTATAATTATTTAAAAACACTTCATGATATAGACTTTAATAATAAAGAATATTATGGAGAAAGTAATGATAATAATTATGTAGATAATCAAATTAAAAAACTATATTCTAAAATAGGTAATGATATATTAAAACAGTATAAAGGTTATAATTCAGAAAATTATTTATCAAGTCAAAAAGAATTTTTATCAAAAAATATATTTAAGTTAAACTTAAAAACAAGTAACAATATAACAGAACAAAAACAATTACAATTAGGAGAATCATTATATAAGATAGCTAAGTATTATAATTTAAAAGATAATCAAACTAAAAGAATATTTAAAAATTGGTATTATAGATCAGGTTTTAGTAATTCATTTGAGAACTATTATAAATCAATAATAGAAAGGAATAATAAAGTACTTACAATAAATGAATTTATTAAAACATTTGAAGAACTAGGATTATCAAAATCCAAATATAATAAATTAAAAGATAATTATTACAAACAAAAAAGAATATCTAATTATTTAATGGAATGTGCTATAAAATACATTCAATACGAAGAAGAGAGACTGGATAAGGAAAGGGAGAATGAATATGATAAAGAAATGTACTAATTAGTATTGTGAAAAATGTCGAATAATGTTAAAATTAAATTAGTTAAAGGGCTAGTATAAACTTTATTGTTTTTACTAGTCTTTTCTTATGTTCTAGTTTAAAGCAATAAAAAACCAGATTTAAATCCGATCTATTTTGTTTCAGTATCATCAAATAATTGTCTAATGTCTATTTGCAAGGCATCAGCAAATTTGCCAATTGTTTCAAGTAGTGGGGTTTTGTCTATAGTAAGACATTCTAGGTCTCTAACGTATCCATGGGATAATTCAGTAAGGTCGGCAAGTTCTTGAAGAGTATAATTGCGCATTATTCTATATTTTCGTATGTTTTTGCGCACTATTAAAGATAAAGATTCTTTATCGTATCTGCTCATTAAAGTACTCGCCTCACATTCAAGTACAATTATCCCAAATAAAATCATAAAAATATGTCGTCTATGCGAAGTTTTTATGTTATAATGTTTTTGAAAGAAGGAGTGGAATATGGGAAAATGCTTATTTTGTAATGCTGAAGTTCCTAAAGGAACAAAGAAATGTCCGAATTGTGGTAGAAAGTATATATCAAAAAACACATTAATAATTTTAATAGTTATTGGTGCAATAATTGTTATTCCTACTTTAGTAGGTTATGCAAATGGAAGTGCTGATGAATCAAATTCAAACACTAATACTAATAATTCAACAAATAATACAAATATTGAAAAAGTAGAAAAAGAAGACTTATCAAGTGTTCAAAAAGTATATGAATTATCTGATGGTTATTATACTGCTGGAGTTGATTTGCCTGTTGGTAAATGTAATTTAACTGTGATAAGTGGAAGTGGTAATGTAAGTAGCTCAAACATTTATAGCGGTGGTATAAATGCAATGATGGGAATTAGTGATTCAGGATATTATTCAACGGAATTCAAAGGATTGAAAATGGACAAAAAAGTCGTTTTATCAATAAGTAATGGAGTTAAAATAAAAATCGAGTATACAAACATAACTGGAAATTATACTGGAAGAACATATGATGAAAGTAATTCAGTTGAACTTGGTGATGGAAATTATACTATTGGAGATGACATAAAGGCAGGCATATACAATATTACTGCAATAAGTGGAAGTGGTAATGTAAGTAGTTCAAACATATATGATGGCGGAATAAATGCAATGATGTCAGTCAATAATGAAGAATATTATTCAACAGAATATAAAAATGTAACTTTAAAAGAAAGTGGAACTTTATCTATTTCTAATGGTGTTAGAATAAAATTAGTTCCAACTAAGTAAGGAGAAAGTAAAATGTCAAAAATAATTAAAATTAATGATCAAATTGTTCTTATTGGAACAGACTCTGGAAGTATAAAAGAAGTAAGAAAAGATGATTTAGATTTTGAACCAAAAGTTGGTGACGAAGTAGAATTATTTGAAACTGAAAGTAATTTAATTGTTACTAAGAAAGAAAATAAAAATGATTTTAAAACAGATGGAATTAATATTAATGTAAGTAATAATAACTCTGCACCAATTTATGTAGCTAATAATACAAAAGCTGTTAACAAAGTTATTTACTGTATATTAGCGTTCTTTCTTGGTGGAATTGGGATTCATAAATTTTACGCGGGTAAAACAGGTACTGGAATATTATTTATACTATTCTGTTGGACAGGAATCCCTTTATTTATATCATTGATAGACTTTATAGTAGGATTATGTAAAAAACCGGATTCAATTGGAAATATATTAGTTTAAGAAAATCTTTTGATTTTCTTTTTTATAACTCAATAAATTCAACAAGACTATTATATTATTTTTAAAAATGCTATAATTTATAAAAGAAGGTGACATATGGATGAATATAATTTAATAAAAAATGAAATATCTAAAATTACAAATTCTAATCATAAATTTTGTATTGAAGTGTCTGGTAGATGGGGAATAGGAAAAACTTTTCTGATTGCTACAGCTTTAAAAAAATTGGGTTTAAAATATAAATATATTTCATTAATGGCATATAGCAATATGGATGAATTGAAATTTGAAATGTCAAATAAATTTGGCAAATTGATTAAAATTGTTTCATCAGCTCAAACAAAGATAAATATAACAGAACAAAATAAAAATTTCATTAAAGATATCTATAATAAGGCAAAAGGAAAATTATTAAAAACAAAATTTAAAAAAATAATAAAATCAAAAGAAACAATATTAGTTTTTGACGATATAGAACGCTTTGCGACTGATAAGGAAACATTAAAATCTCTATTTGGATATATAAATTTTTTAAAAAGTGATTATAAAATAATTGTTATATTAAATAATGAGGAAATATATAAAGATGAAAGTCTAAAAAAAAGTTATACTGGGTTGGTTGATAAACTTTACGAAGAAAGATATAATTTAGAGGTTCCCCCTTATGAAGAGTTTATAAAAAGTTTTGAACTAAATAATATATATATAGATTATTTGATAGACAAGGTAATTTTATTTGATATTAGAAATTTGCGTAATATTAAAAAGAGTATTGAAATATTTATAAGGTTAGAGAAAATAATACGAATCTTAAATATTAAAGATGACGAAATAATTTTAAAATCAATTTTAGAAGATTTAATAATTCTTGTAGATGCAGATAACGCGATTGGACTTTTTTCAAAGTACTATGAAAAAATCAAAGAAATGAAAATTGGTGATGGATTCTTTAGCAGCTTGCTTTCTAAAAACTATATTTTTTACGATCCTGATGAAGCCGATAAAGCAGAGAAGTTATCAGATGATGATAAGATAATTGTTGATTTACAAAAAAAATATAAACTGTCAACAGCTAAAGATATAATTTTTGTTCCTTCAATATATAAATATTTAAAAAGTGGAATTTTTGATGGAGAAATATTTAAAAAAGAAATTTTAAGTGTTAAATCTAGTTTTAGTTTTGAAGTTACATATTCTAACCTAAAAAATAATTTGTGGGGATTAAGTACCTTGCAATTTGAAGAAGGTATGACTAGTTTAATTGACAGTTTAAATTCCAATATACCGGAATTAGATGATTATCAAGATATAGTTGAGTTAGTTGATATTTTGCATGAAAAGAAAATATATGATAATGAAAAATTAATAAATATAAATGATAAAATAATTGAAAACATGATAAATTATGATTTAAAAAATAAAGAATATACAAAAAACATTTATTTATACGATGAGTTTGTAGTTGATAATAGTGAAATTCAAAAAAATATAACGCCGGATAAATTAGAAACAGCAAAAAAAAGTCTATATATTAAGGTTCTAGTAAATAATTTTGATGTAAACTTAAGTGATGATAAAGACATTAAGTACGTGGTCTCAGCAATGAACAAATTAGATCATAATTCTCAAAAGGAAATATTAAATTTTATAGTTCCTGTAATTGAAAAATATACAATGAAATGTATAAGAGAAGAAAAATTACGTAAATATTATTTTAATGTTAGGGACAATACATTCAATTTGAAGGAACAATTTCCTTTTTCAAAAGAATTATTTATTTTATTTAAAGAAAAATACGTTTCTTTAAGAAAAAATATACAAGTTAAACAAGGTCCAATGAAATATTATTTTGATAATATTGAAGAAATTTATAAGTAAAGTAGTTTATTTAATATAAATGTATATGTATATTTAATTAATAGATAATTATTAGTTTTTTTGTTCCATTGTGGTTACTTCTATATTTGATAATAAATAGAATAATTATTCTTTTTTTTCAAATATAATTTTTCTGAAACTGACAGAATTAAAATTAATAAAGCTTAAAAAAAATATCCAGAAAACTATATAGAAAAATTAAATCAAGGTGATTCAGTTTTATTTGTGATTTTGACATTAATTATTGTTGCTACCTTTTTTGGAATAATAATTATTAACAGAAGAATTGAAAATGGAACAATTCCAAATCTATTTTTTTGATATAAATGTAATAATTATTTAAAATCTGTGTTATAATAAACATAGATTAGAAGTTAGCACAATACTTCATTTTTGCCCCATTGTGATCATTCGAACTTAATTTAAGTTCTAAAATACAGTGAAACTCTTATTTATAAGAGTTTTATTTTGTTCTAACATCTCGAATTTCTTCAAATTAAAAAAAACTTTACTATATATTATATAATAAACCGAACTAAAATAATGATTAATGATTTAATGATGAATAATAATTTTATAAGTATAAATGAAAGGTTTGAATATAATAGAGCAAGTGTAACAATCAAATAGTGATAATATCAGCTAATAATTAATTATACTTTTAATTAGCCAGTGAAATAACTAAAATAGGATAATAGGAACAGCAAGAATTGGCGATGTAAGTGATTTTCCAATATATAAATAATATGAAAAGATAAAAATATTGTATTTGATGAAAATCAAGCGCTATCATTGAACGATAGTATGTGCATAGTAAAATTTACCTTTGTAATCCAAAACTTTAAACGAAATTGTGGAACTATCTTATTGGGATTATATAAAAAATAATGTATAATATTATTTGTGAGCAATTGCAGTAAGAAACGAGCGATAGTATTAACTTTTGTTATTAGAAAATAAGATTAAAGTGATTTTAAAAATATGTCAACCAGACCATTTCAAAATAAATAATACTATTTACTTTTTCGTTAGATATTAAGCAGTACCATTCTAACATATTAAGCATTGCTAGAAATTGGTATATGCTTAATGAAAGATCTATTAATATGTTTTAACATTCAAAATATTTGGAATTATGAAAATTTCAAAATATTCTATAAGAGTATATATTTTTCTAAACGAAAAGCATATATTCTTTTTTTTGTTATTAAAAAAATTGAGAAGTGTCGCAGTCCTCCTTCTATTAGATTATTTAAAAGTAAATTAATAGGAGGAAAAAGACCATGGATGAGCGTCCAAAGAGAAGAAGATATAAGGACAATCCTTATTACTTAGAAAAAAACAGTTTGGAAAACAACTTTTTTGTTTTGTATAAGGCAGATTATGAAATAAAAAAAATCAAAGTTTCACAAGAAGTTTATAATGAATTTGATAATTTTGAAAAACAAGATTTGTCTGAATTGAATCAATTTGATCGACATACTGAACATTATGAATTAGAAGAGAATAGTTTATATAAAAGAGCAGTAAATAAAGAAAAATCAATAGAAAAGATTGTTGAAAAAAAGATTCAATATGAATTATTATACAATGCATTATCTAATTTGTCGTTAGTACAAAAAAGAAGAATAACTATGTATTATTTTTATGAAATGAAGTTGAAAGAAATAGCTGAAAAAGAAAATTGTAGTATTATGTCAATAAAGGATAGTATTGATATAGGAATAAGAAATTTAAAAAAATTCTATAATATACCTTAAAAATACATTTTTAGTGAGGAAATATATGAGAGCTATAAGCTTTCATATGTTTTTTTGAAAGTAAAAGTTATAGAAAGGAGAAAATGAAAGGTGCTAGTTATAAAATATCCTATGTTAAATAGTAGTAAAGTCATATGTTTTAAATATTTAAAAAAATGAGAAAATATAAATTCAATATTAAAGTAGTAAGAATGATTCCAATAGAAGTAATAGCAAACAGCGAAGTAGAGGCTAGAGCGATGTTAGATGATTTAATGAAAAATAGTAATTTTAAAAATATCAAGCTAGAGTTCAATCTATTAAATAATTATAAAAAGAAAATTATTAAAGATTTATTTGGTAATGATTACTAAGTTTTTTAGGAGAGTGATAAAATCAAAATATTATTTTCAAGTATCATTAGTTTATTAATTTCAATATTTCTTTTTTCTTTTGGAGATATAGATTTTACCCTAAAGGCATTTTTATCTATGATAGTGTTAGATTATATTACGGGAGTTTTTAAAGCGTTTATCACAAAAACATTTGATAGTAAAATTGGAATAAAAGGCATTGTTAAAAAATTTGGATACTTAACAATTGCTTCCCTATCAGTTATTTTGGATAATATTACTGGAGCAGAAGGTTCTCTAAGAAGTATTGTGCTGTATTCGTTTATTTTTAACGATATGATTTCAGTAATAGAAAATTGTGGACAAATGGGAGTAAAATTTCCTGATATATTATTATCATCATTAGAAAAATTAAAAGGAAGTAAAGATAATTAATTCTAAATAATAATTTAAGATATTAGAACAAAAACTCGTATTATTTGGTTAAACTTTTATTTATAATTTATAAAAAAACATGTGTTAGTTGATAGTTTTCATTCTAAAAATAAAAAAAATTATATTTCAATTTTGCCGTTGATGTATATATAAGGAGATGAAAAAATGGCAAATACATTAGACCCGTTAATATTAAGTGCTCAACAATGGTTAAATGCTACTTATGGTGGAGATAGCAGATATAATTTAATTCCAGAAAACGGAAAAACAGGTTGGACAACAATTTATGCCCTTACTAGAGCATTGCAAATTGAACTTGGAATTACATCTACATCTGATAGTTTTGGTCCTACAACAACATCTACATTTAATACTGCATATCCAAATGGTGTCGTTCAACAATTATCTAATGATACGACAGAAAAAAATATATATGCAATTATACAAGGCGCATTATTTTGCAAAGGATATGCTACTGGTGTAGGCACAGTAACAAAACATTTTTATGATGGTACAGGAAATGCAATTATAAGTTTAAAACAAGATGCTGGTTGTCTTAGTACAACTGCAACAGTAACATTAAATGTTATGAAAGCATTGTTGTCAATGGATTATTTTTATTCCTATGATACATCTGAAAAAGTTCAAAATATTCAGACAATTCAAAGATATTTAAATCAAAATTATGAAGCATATATAGGATTAAAAGCATGTGATGGGGTATATGGAAGAGGTACTAATAGCGCTTTAATTTATGCAATTCAGGCTGAAGAAAAAATGTCGACTTCTGTTGCCAATGGAAATTTTGGACCATCAACTAAAAGGTGTTGTCCTACAATACCATATAGTAATATTGAGAAATCATATATTGGTAATACTTATAATTCCACTAGTATTTCACAATTTACAAAATTATTAAAAATGGGCTTATATGTCAATGAAATAGGGAACGGAAATTTTGAAGGATCTATCGATTCATCATTAGTGGAAGCCTTTCAAGAAAAATATTCGTTGCCTGTAACTGGTGTTTGTAACCTAACAACATGGCTATCTATTTTCATTAGTAGTGGAGATACTACAAGAAGTGCGTCAGCATGCGACTGCGCAACTATACTGACAGCTGAAAAAGCGCAAACTTTATATAATAATGGTTATAGATATGTTGGTAGATATCTATCTGGTACTATTGGTGGTGGTATTAGTAAAGCATTATCAATGGAGGAAATGCAAATTGCATTTAACGCAGGATTAAGAATTTTTCCTATTCACCAATCTAGTGCAAACACAGTAGCATATTTTACACAAGAACAAGCGCAAACTGATATATGGAGTGCTTATGATCATGCAAGAAAATTAGGTATACCAACAGGAACTACAATATATTTTGCTGTAGACTGTGATCCACAGGATAGTGAAATTACAAGCAATATCATTACGTACTTTAAAGAACTGTATGAAAAAATGGGAAATGATTTTTATGACAATAAATATAAAATAGGAATTTATGGCACAAGAAATGTATGTACTAGTGTCAGTGAAAGTGGATATGCCTTGTTTAGTTTTGTTAGCGATATGTCAACAGGATTTAGTGGCAATCTTGGTTTTTCTATTCCGGAAAATTGGTCATTCGATCAATTTACAACTATAACGATTGGATCTGGAACAGGACAAATTGAGATTGATAAAGATGGTTTGTCTGGTAGGGATAATGGAATAGGTGCAAATGCATTAAATTCCTTTAGTAAAGTTGTAATAAATTTACAACAAATTTTCAATCTTGCTATGATATATACAAACAATAATCTGAGCAATGCCTCAAAATTAGTCCTACAGTTTTTAAGATATAAGGGAAATTATGGTATAAACAGCGGTTCTGGAACAGATTCAATGTGGAATGCAGTAGCAGGAAGTATTGATTTAGATTTTTGCAATATAGTTAATCAAGAATTAGGGAATGTTGATATAGATTTTTTAGAACCTATTAACGGAATTGCTTACGATTTACGTCATTTAGCCGCAACCACTCAAACTTTACAACATCCAGTGGCTGGACTCGGTCTAGATTTATTTGATGAACTATGCGATATTTTTGCTGGATGGGGTGGTGATATGATTAGTTTTACTGATAATGTTAAGCAAGAAGATTATAGAACGAATGTCCAGGAATGGGCAAATGAAAATATTTGTAGCAGTGTATCTGATACAAAATTTAGTTATGCAGATTACATGGCGGATATAGATGCTATTAATATCTATGAATTAATGGAAAATCAAAATTTGTCATTTACTGAAGCTTTTGTAACCTATTTTACAGTGCCTAATAGTGAGACAGGAAAAGTTATGGCAGAAACTAGAACTAAAATATTCATTGATTCTGTAATATTTAATGTTTTTTTAGAACAATGTCTTCTTGTTACTACAAATGCTTTTCCTCAAACTTATTTTAGAGAGCAATTAACTGTAGAAAACAGCATTACAGATTCACATTATAATATTTCCATGGAAGCATTTATACAATTTGTTTATAATCAATATCAAGCAGGAAAATAAAAAATTAAAATAGGTTAGTATTGCTATCCTATTTTTTTTATTAATAATTATGCTATAATATAAATAAAAAAGGAGAAAAAATGAAAAACGTAAAAAAAATTATATTTATAGCAGTATTTGAATTTTTTTGCTTATTAATATTAGGTATGAAAGATTTACTTCCAATATACGATAAATATGGTGGATTTGGGTTTACAACTAGTAATATATCTATGATGTATGATTATAGCAATCAAGACTATAAATTGTTAGAACATGAGCGTGCTATGATAGTTGGAATTTTAAATGTAGATATGTTTAAAGCGAATAATATATATGTTGATCCAAGTGTCAATATATCAATAAATCGTGACGTTAAAGATAGTCAAAATTCTGGGAGAATAGCAATTTATGCAAATTACTATAATGACGAAAGTCTTATAAAGTTACTAAATGATATGAATATAGTAACTGAAAGCCTTGATAAAAACTATTATTTTTCAACAGATTCATATTTACAAGGTATAAGTGTTACTATAGTAAATAGAGAAGAAAAAAGTATTGTTTTGTCATTATCTGCAAGATTACCTCTATCATATAATGTGAAAGAAGATGTGGCAAAAGGTGAGAATATCAATATTGCTAATTACTTTTATTCTTTCAGTGAGATTAAGAGAAATGAAATAAAAGAAGAAGTAATTTTTTTAATTTTCAAAATATTTATAAATTTTTCTATAATAAACATACTATTTATTTTTTCTTGCTTTTTATTTACATTTTTTAAAAACAAAAAAAATTATAATAATATTGTAAAAAGAAAAAAAATATTTTAACTAGCCGGATAAATTCAGTTAAAATGAAGCTCTATTATTTACGAATATTTATTCTAGTGGCTTTATAAGTAAATATTTTTTAAATTATAATCAGTCAGTAAGTAATAATGAATAATCTGCGATCAAATTTTTATTTAAAATAGAAATAGTCTAATTTAAAACAAAAAAAGCAAAATCATATTATTTAACCTAGCAAGGCAAATTAATATTTTTACTTTTTTTGCATGATAATTAAATGTGACACTATTTAACATTTAATTGCAATAGTTAATATCATAATCAAATGTTGATGAGCTAATGTAGATATCTTTGTTTTTGTCATTATCACATTTTAGAAGTGAAAATTGTTCATTCCTGTACAGATATGATCCATTATTATCAAAGTTTGTTTTTGTTGCTTTTTTATTTTTTTCTGAATAATCTAGAAATTCTACAATATCCTTCATTGATAACCAGCCATATTCTAACATATCATCTATATAAGTCATTTTTCCTAAGCCATTTTTAAATGACAAATTCCCAAAGCAATTATAATGCACAGTATATTTGTTTCCATCTGCATTAAGATATTTAAATTCGTTGTCCATATAGCAATAATCTATTCCATCTATATTAATTGCATCATATACGTAATATGATAATTCTTTTGATGTATCTACTGCACCACATTCGCTATTCGTAAATTTACCTATATGATAACTGATATAAAATGTATTAAAGGGAAAACCCAATTTCACGCCATAATTTGTAATTGTGATATCCTCTGTTATATTGTAGTAATAATCATTATTGTTGCAATAATAATTATCATAGTCTTCAATGTCGCTATATAATTGATTTTTCAATATAAGTATATTGCTGAAAGATTTAAATTCAGTATAATATACATCATTATCTTTTTCAATTTCTTTTTTAAAAATCGACATGTTAGGGACGGTAAGTGACTTCCTTGTTTGATTAGTTAAATGAGAACCAAATTGAATACTTTTTAGACAAATACAAACAATTAAAATAAAAACAAAAATAAATATTGTATACTTTTTCATAATCCCTCCTAATTTTATTATAGTTTCTTGCATACTATAAACAGTATATCATAATTTATATTAAATAGTTATATTCTTAAATATAACTATAACATATGCAAATAATATGAACAAATATTGCATTTATTATTTTTTTGTGATATAAAGGTAGTAACAGTCAGATGTATTATATTTTGATGAATATGCAGTATCTTTCGTCATATCAGCAGTGATTAGTTCTGATTGCTTTTGGAAAGATGCTGCTTTTTTGTGTAGTTTCTTAAATAACACTTTCCAAATGAATATCGCTATTTTATGTTTTTAGCATTTAATAGAAATTAGAAAAGATAGGAGGTGAATTTATGAAAAAAAATATGGGGCTTTTAATTGCTTTAGTTTTAACTATTTCATTTGGAGAAGTTCAGGAAGTATCAGCGAAAACATGTAGTGGTAATTTATATGCGCCTCAGATTGGACAAGTTGTTGCTACAAACAAAGGGCAAACTATAAACTTGACAACAACAGCAAGTGCTTGTAAAGGATCAAATACTGAAGTATGGTATTCAAACTTAGGTTCTTTGCCTACAATCTATATACCGAGTAGTGGGACTGTGGTCTATGGGAGTTTATATGAAGAGGACCCTCCAGGAAATCCAGATGAACTCGTTAAATCATATATAGGTTGGTTTAGTGGTAGAGTACTTACTGATTTTACTTTACAGACTACAAATACTCCTGGGAATATTGATAGTGAGGGTGATCAGACCTGTGAGTTGTATATGACATTTTACATTTCAGGAACTTATGGTGGAACAGCAATTCCAGAAAGACTTTTTGACTATAATATGTGTATGAATTAAAGGAGGCTAACGAACTATGAAAAAATTTAAATATATTTCAATACTTTCTTTAATTTCTATAGTACTTGTGGGTATTTTAACTGTAAATGCACAAACAATTAAAGAAAATAATGAAATAGGATATACTGAAAAAAGTATATATGATCAAAAAGAAGATGGTTGGATATATAGTTTTGAAATTATTTATGTAAAAAAAGATAAAAGTGTTAATTATATATTTGATGGATATAATTTGAAGTATAAAGAATCAGATGATTACTATGTTTCATATAAAGATGCGGAGACAGGTACAGAAATAGATAGAATTCCTTCTAAATTTGCAACTTTATCAACATCTGGAGAATATAGGGATGAGATTAAAGAGGTAAACAAATATTTTAATAGAAAAAAATATTCTAAGGCAATCACAATAAATGATTTGTCAGAATTAAACATTACAAAAATTAGTAAAGACTATTTGGTTGATATATTTAATAGAACTATTACTTCTGACACAAAAACTACACCTGGAAAATATATTAATGCTTCATCTTTAGAAAGAATAACAAAAAAATCAACTGATGAAAATTTAAACGGTGAATGGCAAGTAATGTATTTGATAGATTATGGAGAAATTGTTAATGTCGATATCGAATTCATATCAGAAGATGGAGAATTTTTATCAAATAAGGGAGATAAGGAGAATGCTCTAATTTCTGATAGAAATATGAATAATAACATTAATAAAATAGAAGATGATATTATTGTATCCCAAAAAGTAAATCCTTCTAGTGATACAAATTTTAAAATAAATTCAGAATCAACAATTCAAAATATGGATGATAATTATGATTTGAATCAGTTGTTAAAAGAATTTAATACAAAGCTTTTGGAAAATAACGTCATTGAGTAAAATAAAATTAATAAAATTTGACATTTATAAATAATATATATTATAATATAGCTAGCAAATTGCTAGTTATATTTTTTTTGCTCTTGTTCTCGAAATCGGTAGATTTTACGCCCCATTAAATAATGAAATGGCTTCCAAAAGTTGGACAGAAAGTTATATAATAAATATGACTTCTGTAAAACTGAAGGGAGCTGTTTTTTAATGCAATTAACGAATAAAGAAAAAATAAAAATGTGCTT